>ERZ808024.391-NODE-391-length-20291-cov-8.179430_pt1 | contig 20291 bp, 14 predicted proteins | sample MGYA00380181_ERZ808024 | MGnify/ENA primary metagenome ERZ808024 (study PRJEB31490, sample SAMN06133413) | mouse gut metagenome | isolation source: Z2_1 | host: mice | place: China: Chengdu | collected 2015-05 ...
CGCCGATTGACAACAACGACGCAGATGGAAAATCAGGCAAGTTATATGGCTGGTTACTTATTATTCGGTGTACTAGAGATGAGCAACATAAAAGGGAGCCACAAAGTGACTCCCCCACACAAACTGATTTTAACTACAGGATAACATTTTATCATTGCGATCTGCAGAATTTATCTATTTTACCTCGTATCTGACGATGCTGCACGTGTGCTTTCCCTTACCAGGGGGAGCATCTTTCTCATAATTAACCCCAACCAGCAAGATATCTGTTCCAAAATTCTCCGCAACATTCGCATACTTCTTATTCAGGATCTGGTCAATAGCCCCTCTGGCAGATTTATTCCACTTTAACTCTATGACCAGGGTTGGCCAGTCCGAATCGTGACGCGGAAAGTAAACCACATCTGCGAATCCCTCACCGCCGGGAAGTTCTTCAAACTGCACATAATGATCCCGATATGTGTAATATGCCAGCTTGATCACACTCCTTAGGCTGTCTTCCTTGTTATAGTGCAGCGGTACGGTTTCTTCCATATGAATCTTCTCGATCTGTGCGGCAACTGCGTCTGCTTTCTCATGTATGGTATCAAAGAACAACTGATCGCTTTCTTCTAAACGTTTCATCGTAGCCTCATGCTTTACTTCTCTGACAGCCTTTTGGAATTCCAGTTTAATCTCCTCATTCGGAATTCTGACTGTCTGATTCTCGGCGTCGTAAGCCAGATAACCAAGATGAATCATTAAAGTTAAAACATCGTCTCTTCCTCTAAATGTTGTAAGATCATTAGCAAACCCGGTGATACTGACCTTTACCGCAACGCCTCCGATCAACTCGGCAATGGTTCTTGTAAGATCCTTGTATCCTTTACTGATATAATCCATCAATCCTTCTGCTGCAGAGGTTTCTGTCCAGTAAGAATCAAACTCGTCAAAGCGGATTGATTTCATTACAGAATTGGGATTATACACAGATCCAACATTCCTGAAAACATATCCGTCATACCATTGCTTCATGGTCTTAAAGTCAACATCATTTTTTTCACATAGACAACGCACCTCATCCTCAGTGAAACCAACATATTTGTCAAAAAACAATGGTTTGACCATGGAATATTCATCAAATTCAAAGATCGCCGACTGAGAACCGTCCTTCTTAATCGGAAGAATCCCGGTCATATAGGCAGCCGCCACAACTTTTGGGGTAAATTGACCATTTTTAAACCATCCCCTGAGAAAAGTCAGAAATTTCTTTTGCGCTTCAGGATCGTCTTTCGCCTCCCGGATCACCGCATCCCACTCATCGATCACAAATACAAATTTCCCTCCATCCGGCTGCCCCGCAATACGTACCAGGTTATCATTCAGGCTGTCTCTCTCCCTGACCTGGAATCCGCACTCTGCCAGATCCTTTAGAAGCGCCTCCTGAATCATACCTGGAACATCCCGCAATGAGCGGTTCTGCGTCAAAGCTTCCGATATAAAGGTTGTGATATCCAGATAGATCACACAGTATTTGTTCAAATGCTTCCTATAGTTCGTTGTCTCTGCAATTTTCTTATCGTCGAACAACACATGAGAATCACAGGAACGGTCATAATATGCAACGAGCATTTTCGCAGCGTAAGATTTCCCAAAGCGGCGGGGCCTGCTGATACAAAGCAGGTTCTCCGGCCCGTTAATTCTCTGATTGATCAACTCGACAAGTCCTGTCTTATCGACATATTCACCTCTGCATATCTGTGCAAACCCGCTGTTCCCGGGATTAAGGTAAATCCCCATTCGTGCGCCTCCTTCCTATAGCTGGTATATTATACCCAAGGGCATCCCGTGGTGCATGCCCTGTGCAGGGCGGGCAGACTGCCGTCCAACAAAATATAGTTCTACTATAACAAAAAATATCAATGCAGACAATGGGGCAATCTCAATTCGCCATTATTCCGGGCTATGAGGTTTATATATTATGTAAGCTTTGCAGTCTGCTCTATTGCGGGCAGCCTGAGATGAAAGACCATGAATGCCCTATCAAAGATTACAAAGAGGTAGAACGTGCGCCCGCTTTATATCTGCAAAACCTTCTCCTTTATACTTTTCCCCACCCGCCGTTCTTTACAGCGCAGGTGAATTCCTCGTGGATTTTCCCTTAGAATTTAATTCACATAATCGATTAACCCTAAAACAACAAAGCATCTATTTCATCTCTTATAAATTTCATTATACTACTTCTTCCGCCACACAAACCGATCCACAATCCCCACATACGACTGGATGATTCCAACAACCTTACTGCTAACGTTCACATCCGTATAATCCGGAACCGGTATGCCGCAAAGTCCTTCTTCCCTCATATCGACCGCCAGACTGATTGCCTGGAGCAGTCCGACCGTATCTATCCCCGATAACACAAAGCACCCCTTCTCCAACGCCTCCGGTCTCTCAGTACTGGTCCGTATGCAGATTGCCGGAAATGCTTTATCAATTGACGTAAAGAAACTAGACTCCTCCGGCAATGTTCCGGAATCCGAGACTACCGCAAATGCATGTACCTGCAGACAATTATAATCATGGAAGCCCATTGGCTCATGAGCGATCACCCGGCTGTCTAATCGAAACTTCCCATCCCTTTCCATCTGCTCTAACCGCTTGCGGCTCCGGGGATGACAGGAATAGAGAATAGGCCGGTCATACTTTTCTGCCGCCGCATTAATAGCATTGAATAGTGACAAAAAATTCTTCTCTGTATCAATATTTTCTTCACGATGAGCAGATAAAAGGATATACTTCCCTGGCTCAATCTTCACACCGATCTCACGGCACAACCTCTCATGGATATCAGAATCTAAGATCGCATCCAGATTATTTTTCAAAACCTCTGCCATCGGAGAGCCGGTCACATATGTTCTTTCTTTCGGCATGCCGCATTCTGAAAGATACCTTCTCGCATGCTCCGAATAAGCAAGATTCACGTCACTGATGATATCCACGATCCGTCGGTTTGTTTCTTCCGGCAGACACTCATCCTTACACCGGTTTCCCGCCTCCATATGAAAGATCGGGATATGCAGACGCTTCGCACCGATGGCTGACAGACAGCTGTTCGTATCGCCCAGGACCAGCAATGCATCCGGGGAAATGACATTCATTAACCGAAAGCTTAACGCGATAATATTTCCCATAGTAGCTCCAAGATCATCACCTACCGCATTCAGATAGACATCTGAATCGGCCAGCCCCAGATCTTTGAAAAACACTCCATTCAGACTATAATCATAATTCTGACCCGTATGACAAAGCAGCGTATCAAAATACTTCCGGCACTTCTTAATCACTTCTGATAAACGAATGATCTCAGGTCTCGTGCCGACAATGATCAACAGCTTTAATTTCCCATTCTCTTTCCAACATACTTTGCTAAAATCTATTTTGCTATCCACCGCTTTTTCCCCCGCTTTCTCAACATCTTTATTCACTGACAAACTCCCGAAAACTCATTCTTGCAATCTATACATAGCAGTCTGCCGGAATCTCTATTCTACTTTTTCAAAATATGTATCCGGGTGCTCCGGGTCAAATGACTCATTCGCCCACATCACCGTAATCAGGTCTTCCGTATCTGACAGATTGATGATATTGTGCGTGTATCCCGGAAGCATCTGCACCGCTTTCATCTGATCTCCCGTGACTTCAAAGGAATGAATTGGATAAGGTTCGCCCTTCTCGTCCTTGCCGAGTTTGCGCTCCTGGATCAATCCATGCCCGGAGACGACAATAAAGATCTCCCACTTGGAATTATGCCAGTGCTGCCCCCGGACATTTCCCGGGCGGGCGATATTGATACTCACCTGACCGCCGCTGACTGTCTTGATTAATTCCGTAAAAGTTCCTCTGCTGTCCTTATTCATGAACAATTCATAAGAAATAGCTCCATCCGGCAGATACGAAAGATAGGTACTGAAAAGCTTCTTGGCAAACGATCCGTCTGGGATCTCAGGAATTATAAGCGTCTTTGGCATTCTCTTAAATGATTCCAACAAATCTACGATCTCTCCAAGTGTTACATGATAAGTAACCGGAACATAGCAGAACCTTCCATCTGATCCCGTTGTTCTCTTGAGCTTATCGATGTTATTACTGTTATTGTTATCAATACAATCATAATCGCATCGATGCTCTCTGCCTTCCAATGCATCAAGCATCTCTTCGATCAAATCATCAATATATAGAAGCTCCAGTTCTGTGGCACGGTCATTTACCTGATATTCCTTATCGTTTGCTATTGCGTTGCAAAACGTCGCCACTGCTGAATTGTAATTCGGCCGACACCATTTGCCAAAAAGATTCGGAAAACGGTAAACCAAGACTCTGGCGCCTGTCTCCTGCCCGTAACAGAAAAATAAATCCTCCCCCGCCAGCTTGCTCCTGCCATACTCAGAATCCGCATAGCGGCCGGCTAAAGTCGCCTGAATGGAAGAACTTAACATCACAGGACATATATTCTGATACTTCTTTAGTGTATCAAGAAGCGCCGATGCAAAACCAAAATTCCCTCTCATAAACTCTTCTGACACCTTTGGACGGTTCACACCGGCAAGATGAAATACGAAATCACAATCCCTGCAATAATCTTCTAATAGACTTTCTTCTGTATTGATATCGTATTCATAAATGTCTGTAATATACAGATTCGGTCTTGTCCGGTTCTTCCCGTCACGGATATTTTTCAAGTTCTCTATCAGGTTTCGCCCGACGAATCCGGCACTGCCTGTCACAAGTATTTTCACACTCTCACCGCCTTTATCTGCTACTAATTTGTAATGCTACTTGGTCAATGAATCTCCTAAGGACCATGGAAAACTATTTCACGACAGTTCCTAACTGCTCCCTCACATAATCTGTTGTGAGAATCTTCTCTACCGTTCCTTCTACATTCAAAAGCTTCGTATTATGGCTGGTATACGCCTCATCCGCTTCCGTCGTAACTTGTCCATTGACAAAATACTTATCATAATTAAGATCACGTTCGTCCGCGGATACACGGTAATAATTCCCCATGTCCTCAGAACGCAGCCGCTCCTCTCTGGTCATCAGCGTCTCATATAATTTCTCACCGTGACGCGTGCCGATAATCCGGGTTCCGGTATCTCCAAAGAGACGCTGCACCGCTTCTGCCAACACTCCGATTGTACTTGCATCTGCCTTCTGGATAAATAAATCACCCGGATTCCCATGCTCGAAGGCAAACTTAACTAATTCCACAGCTTCATCCAGATTCATAAGAAACCGTGTCATATCCGGATTCGTGATGGTAATCGGCCGGCCGCTCTTAATCTGATCGATAAAAAGCGGGATAACCGATCCCCGGGAACACATCACATTACCATAACGCGTACAACAGATCACCGTATCCCCTCGTTCCGCTGCCACGCGGGCATTGGCCCTCACGATGTGCTCCATCATCGCCTTGCTGGTCCCCATGGCATTGATCGGATACGCCGCTTTGTCGGTAGACAGGCAGACGACTCTCTTTACCTTTGCTTCTATCGCCGCATGGAGAACGTTGTTAGTCCCTTCTATGTTCGTCTGTACCGCCTCCATAGGAAAAAATTCACAACTTGGCACTTGCTTTAATGCTGCTGCGTGAAAGATAAAATCCACACCTGGCATGGCATCATGCACAGACTGTGGATTGCGGACATTTCCTATGTAAAATTTTATCTTTGACGCGGCCTCTGGATGCTGGGATTGCAACTCATGGCGCATGTCGTCCTGCTTCTTCTCATCGCGGCTAAATATTCGGATTTCCTTGATATCAGTTTCAAGGAAATGCTTTAGAACTGTGTGACCGAAGGAACCCGTACCTCCGGTAATCATTAATATTTTATCTTTGAATGCGGACAATTTTTTATTCTCCTTTTTTCTTATTTTGTCGTACTTGAAGCAATGATCTTTATCTATACTCCTTTGCGCCTAATCAATCTTAGTGCTCTCTGATAAACTTTAAATATTAGTTTTTTATTGAAAACCATACCAATAATTACTGCTGCAATAGTATTAATCAAAGTTATAAGCATTCCGTATAAAATAAATATTTTAATGCTTTCAATATTTGTAAATACTTTTTTCTCATGATAACAAATTCCAATACCAGTTAATAGAAGCGGAAGCAGCATTTTTGCAAATTCAATTACTTTATTCTTAAAAAAATACATATGTATAAATCCAATTTCAAGTATCGTTAACAAAATTGAGACAATTAAAACAGCATATAATAGACCATAAACTCCCCACAGTCTTCCCAAAATAAGCATACAGGGCACTAATACAGTCAAAGAAATAATCTGTATATATTTTGATGTTCTAAATTCTCCCGACATATTTATCAAATGACCACTTGGAATATGGATAATCTCAAATACCGAAATAAGACTCATCAATAAGGCTATTGTCTTATCATAATAATTAACATCTGACATTCCACTTGTATACATTGAAACAAAAGGCATAATCAAAACATACGTTGTACTACAAATAACAAAAGTAAACCCAAGAACTATATACTCGTACTCAGCAAATACATTCCAAATCCTTTCACGATCTGTTTCACTTAACATTTGACCTATACCTAACCTTGGTGCATCAATAACGCCTCTTAACAAGCTTTTTATCATATTAAATACATTATTATATACGGCATAGACACTTGCAAGAACCGTACCTCCAGCTGGTGAGAGTGACAAAAAAACAATCGGAGCAGACAAATATATTACTCCAGTCACTTTTTGTACCATTACATCACCCGTACCATGAATCACTTCTTCATTATTCCCAACATCCAATTCCAGAAATCTATTATGCTTCTTAACATGCCATACAATTAAAATACTATTTAGCAAAGTAGTTATCAGCGTTATCGCACGCACTAACCATATCGATCCATTAATTACTATGAGTCCTATATTGCCAATGTGTCCCATACTGATAGTAAACAAAGTAAATATGTTTATAATATATTCTTTTTGCTGAGCTTGTAATAAAACTCTGTAAGTTGTCGCATAATAGAGATTAAAAGCCGCAGGGATTACCGCCATAATAATAACGTAAAAAATCAATTCAAACTGAAGAGTACTATTGGCAAATAGCGCAAATATTAGTGATGCTATAATACCCATGCATAGAAATAGAACTCCTATTTTCCTAAATTTACGCCGTGTTTCAGACAAAAGCTTATTTACCTTTTTATAATCACAATATGTCAATGGTGAAAAAAGAGCAACATTCGATGCAAGTGTAAATCCCCCTTCAACAATTAGCAGCACATTAACCAGTTGATTAGCCGTCGAATTAAGTCCATTAAAATCAGATCCATATTCATGAATAATCATCTTGGTAACTACTATTCCCAACAAACCATTTAATAGTGTCAACGCTATCGCAGACAAAGCGTTTAAAACACTGTTTCTATTACGATTTGATATGCCCAATACCCCTCACCTCTTATATCTTGATTTTAGTGCTATTAACTAGCTTTTCTAATGAAGCGGCAATCGTTTCGGCTACATATTGATCCGTATACTTCCAATACATTTTTAAAACTTCTTTAGAGGTTATTTGTTTAGCATCCTGTTTGACAAATTCATCTATACAATTCGCATTATCTTCTATGCTCCTTTTCTCTTCATATACATTAATACCGTTAGAATAGTTCTCCAAGAGTTTTGCTGACAGACAATCTTTATCTTTGCAAATATTTACTATTCTTTTGCCCTGAGAAATATAATCTAACACCTTGCTGGGCATTTGATTTCTGATAGAATTGTCCACATTTATCAAAATATCTGCATTTTTAGCATAACGGTCTGCTTCTGATTTGCCTACATATCCATGGTGTATAAGTCTTTTTTTGAGTTTTTCTCTATATGAATCTATAATTTTTTCACAGCCGCAGCCTACAATATGCAGACTATAGTTTTGTGGTAAGCAGCAAAATAATTCAAGCAAGTATCGAGGATTTCTGATATTTTTATAAAATTTACCAGCAAATAAGCAAACAATATTCTTATCCAAAGACACCTTTTTTTGCTCAATAACTTTCCGCCCAATCTCTTTGGCAATTATCCCCGGAAGATTAACTTCCAATATCTTAGAAGACGTTTCCGAAATTTTTTGACCTATCATATCTTCTTTCACAAAATCGGGCAAAAACAATACATCTAGATTTTTTATAGTTCTTCTTTCCGTACGTCTTCTCCATGCTTTTGTGAATCTTGGTAATGTGTAATTATTAGTATATGGATCCAATTGATATACCGCCTTAACTGCACCAATATCAGTTTGGCTCACCGCTTCAGCTATATAATAAGGAGCGGAAACACCAATAATGGCATCTATGTCATTTTGTTTACATATTTGTGATATTTCTCTGGTAAATTCTCTTTTCGTAAAACGTGCTCCAAAAAAAACTATATCAATACCTTTGAAAAAAATACCAGGATGTTTTATCATCCAAATACTCTGTTTTAATCTACTGCTTTTTTCATCAACTACCAATTTAAAAGCAGGGAAAAATTCAACATCATCCGATTTCAACAGATACATGTGATCAAATTCTTTTGCAATTCTTTCTGATACAGATCTTTTGCAATCTGATTTAGATAATACGCTGATTTCATATCCTCTATTTTTAATTTGTCTCGTTAATGTCCTTACAATATTTACATTTGCGCCACATAAATCTGATAGACTATCTACTACAAATAATATTTTCATAGTTATGTCCTTTCAAAATATAGATCTCTTTTCCTCTCTATCATTCGATAAATAAAAATAATTATAATTGTAAAACAAACTTATAAATATCCAAATACATAGACAAATTGCGGTACAAAATATAAAATTGAAATAAAGTGTACCAAATTACTATACTTTGTTTTTTCCATTACAATAGGCAGCAAAAACAAAATAAAAACATACAGCAATCTGGCCAAAGCAGCTATTGGATAAGCAAATACAAACATATACAATCCCAAAAAGACAATAAATAAGTACTTATCAGTTTTTTTGTTCTTAATAATAGATAGAGATATAACAGCACATGTTAACAACAACAAATATCCTTCCCGTAATGGTATCTGGAAATCTAAATCTCTGATATAGCTATAAAAAGCTTGTATATTCAAAGTTTGTAATATAGTTGCAACTACATTTGTTACAATAGATACAAAGTATTTTCCAGTACCGGCTACATATAATATTGGTACTAATACACATAGTAAAAGAGTCCAAACTTTTGAAAACTTAACCTTCCATACTTTCAGCAAAAAAAGAATAGGAACAAAAATCATCGATGTCGTATGAATCAAAATCGAACCTATTAAAAGCACGATCGATATAACTCTTTTTCTATTCAATAATAAGTTTCCTACAGCTACCAATCCTATAGCCACAGACAGTCCGTCACGAATTGCTGACGACGTATATAAAATCCCACAAAACATTACATAAAAACTATATAATTGTAACAATCTCCCATGGATAAAATATTTACGTTTTTCATGACTATCTAATTCAAACACATATTCACACAGTTTAAAAAGACCAAACATCATAGCTATATTAGATATGATTCCCTGTACAAAATAGAAAAAAAATGGGGATTGAAAAAATCGCCTAAAAATAGCCATTAAAATAACATAAAATATTTCTATATTATAAAATGACCGATTTGCAAATAATGTATACAAACTACTTTTATTATTGATAAGATAAGTCAAACTGGATTCATAAACCAAATTATAAAGTTCAGTATCTTGTGTAGATGTCGGTCTGCAGGAAGCTATGGCAGCCCCAACCAGTATAAATACAAATAATATCACCAACGGATATTTTAGCATTATTTTATATTCATATGTAATGATAGCGAACAAATAAATAATTATCGCATAGGTACTGTATAAAAAAATATATTCTTTGACCATTTTATCCCTACCATGCTAATTTCGTATATTTTTTATTTCTTTATATACTCTCTCCGAATTAAAAACATCATAATGTGGAAAATATCTTTTATGTTCTCTTAAAAACTCTTCACTGCACTGATATCGATTCTCTATAATATTTTTTAACTCAATCATTACCTCTTCTAACTCACTATAACTTTTACCAAACGGATTATTGCTATAATCAAAATAGCCTTGTTCATATTGCCCTCTACGGAATTTTTTAATATCAAATTGATAGAATATTACCGGCTTTTTCATATATACCATATCAAAGAATACACTAGAATAATCCGTAATCATCATTGCCGATGTTAATAGCAATTCTTGTATATCATAATCCTCCCAAGAGGCGATTAATGCTTTTGTTTTTATTAACTCTTTTATTTCAGATAAATGGCTTTGTAAATTTCTATGTATATAAAACACAACTTCCAAGTCGTATTCTTCTACCAAATTATTCAACTGTTCACATTCCAGAAATTCTCCCCATCTTCTCATGTATTCTGAATTTTTAAACTCTACGTCTAATCCTTCCTGCTGTTTTGATTTTAGGTTAAACCAATATCTCCATGTAGGCATTACAACAATTCGCTTCGAATCGGTAATATACCTGTGCAAGTTATCAAATCTAGGTAATCCAGTAAGTCTTATGGTTCCTTTGGGATAACCAAATCCTCTTTCAATAAATTCTTTCTCAGGCACAGCTGATGTTATGAACATTTCTATTCTGGAACAATCAGCATAAAGCCATTTGAGATTATTGATGATTACTCCATGTTGAAGGAAAATATTATGTGCATTGTATAAATCATTCAACTCTATAAAAGCACAGAGCACAGCATTAGGTTTTCCCCCCTTTTGAGAACTTATATTATAAGCACAGGTAAAATAAATAATCCAATGCTTTAAACTTCCATATTGAACTGTTTTTCCGAATCCTTTTATTTTTTCATAATCAACAGACGAGTGATCTATAGCATATATACATTCTTGTTCTGGATGGTTTTCACACATTTTTCGGTAAAACCAATAGCCATTGTCTCTAGCTTCCTTTCGTTCTTCACAGATCAGCCAAGTATTTTTATACTTTTTTCTATATAAAGGGCTAACTATCAGAGCTATCCCCATTGGAAAAACAGCCAGAAGATCCCGGCATTTAATATCTTTAACCTTTGTAAAAAAATACTTCAGGCTAATCATTCTATCAGGCTCCTCAACTACTTATTTTCTTGCAAATTTTCTAAATACCCATCCCCTAATTCTATTAGGGAGTAGTATCTGGACTATTATCCTCTTTCCAACATTCTCTATATATGTTCTGTATCCTATAATATGGTTTTTTAACATATATTTTTGAAGTCTGACTTCACTGTCAAAATATTTTATCCCGCCACGCCGTAAATACATATCGGCATCTATTCTCACATTAACTAATACATCTCCTGTATTAGCAAATATGCATCCTTGTTTCATCATACGAATCCACAGGTAGTAGTCCTCATTCCAGAACCAATCCTGATAACTTCCCGCCTTAATTACAACACTTTTTTTAAACATTACAGTCATATGATTCAAAGGACAACGAGTTTTCATATATTCCTTTATCTCACTATCACTGGTTGGAACTTTTCTGTATGCCACTATATTAGCTGGTGAGTCAATAAATTCAGCTATATCTCCACCAATTATTTCAATTGAACTATTTTTTTCAAATTCTTTAAGTTGTTTCTCACATCTATCCTGTCTGGCAATATCGTCAGAATCCATACGAGCTACCAGCTCATTCCTACAATAATTTAATCCGTAATTTAAAGCAAATCCAAGTCCTTTATTCTCCTTATATCCAACCACATTAAAAATCGGGTTATGCATTAAATATTTCTCAAGTACAGAATCTAACTCTGATGTAAGAATTCCATCTTTTACAATAATAATTTCATCTGGCGGAATTGTCTGATTAAGAATGCTGTTTATAGACAGGCGTAAATACTCTGGTTTTTCTTTATTATAAACTGACATTAATACGCTATATTTTTGCACTTTAACTATTCCTTTGTACTTTATCTATTATTTTTTTTTCTTCTTCCTGCTTTTTATCGTATTCTTCTCGTGTTATCTCTCCATTGAGTAATAAATAATAACCAAAATCCAAATCCGAAACTGTACCTTCCCTATTTATATCCGTTCTTTTAAACACTTTTTCTATTGTTTTAAAAATGATTTTTATGTCTTCCAGAAAGGTAATTCTGTCAATATACTTTAAATCCCATGAAAGCTTATTCTCCCACGTAATTGTATTTCTCCCATTTACCTGCGCCAACCCGCTGAGCCCCGGGCGCACCTGATGTCTTCGACGTTGCTCTTTTGTCATAAAAACCATATCTCTGACTAACTGGGGCCGTGGTCCGATAATACTCATATCTCCTTTGATAATATTTATTACCTCTGGAAGCTCATCTAAAGATACAGCTCGTAACATTTTCCCGAATGATGTAAGCCGGATTTTATCTGGTAACAATTCTCCTTTTCCATCTCTGGAATCTGTCATTGTCCGAAACTTATATAACTTGAAGATTTGTTCATCCTTACCCGGTCTATACTGTGTAAACAGTACTGGACTGCCAAGTTTCACTCTGACCAATATTGCCACAATCAAATACAGCCACCAAAAGACTATCATTGTAAGCAAACAACATAGCAAATCCAAAAATCTTTTGAAATATTTCTCATACGGACCATATGGTTTATGTATTGTTTTCATTTTTCATATTCCTTATATTTCTATTTATTCAGAGCATTACTCAAAACATCTTTTCACAATCTCACAAACTCTGTCCACCTGCTCTACAGTTATCTTGTTATCACTAGGTAAACAAAGCCCTCTCTCAAAGATGTCCCTTCCCACATCAAAACTACTCTCTCCTGCTATATAAGCATTGCTCTTTCCTCTGCCATTCCCTTCCCTAGTCACAAAACCATGCATCCGATAAATAGGCTGCATATGCATTGGTTTCCAGATAGGCCTTCCTTCTGCATTAAAAGCCATTAAGGCTTCTAAAATCTCAGTCGGACAGCTCTTCCCAGGCTCAGAAACGTACAAACTTTCTTGTTCTCCGCGTATCTGCCTGCACATTGCCTCTTTGTTAATAAGAAGACAGCTTAACCAATAGTTTGGTTCTATATCTGCATCACTTAATTCTACAGGATTCATCGTGACCGGAAGATCTTTCATATTTTTCCTATATCTCTCATAGATCGCTTTTTTCTGGCTTCGGTGTTCTTCTACATATGGAAGCTGTCCCCTAAGTATCCCGGCAATGATATTGCTCATACGGTAGTTATAGCCAACTTCCTCATGCTGATACCATGGAGCCTCTTCCCTACTCTGTGTAGACCACTTCCTTACCTTATTAGCCCACTTCAAATCATCAGTTAATAGCAGTCCCCCGGCAGATCCGGTAATCAGCTTATTACCATTTGCAGATACTACAGAGACAGCCCCAAACTTTCCTGTCTGCGCACCGTTATAAGTCGCACAAAACGATTCTGCAGCATCCTCTACGATCAGCGCACCATGAGCATCAGCAATCCTTCTGATCTCCTCGATTTTTCCGGGAGTGCCATAAAGATGGGCAACTACAACCAACTTCACATCTGGATAGATTTTAAAAGCCTTGTCCAAAGCAACCGGATCCATATTCCAGGTATCATACTCTGTGTCGATGAATACAGCCTCGCCGCCCTCATATGCCACAGGATTCACAGTAGCATCAAACGTCATATCAGAACAGAAAACTTTCTTTCCCTCAAGCGTGCCATGGCCAACTTTGGGCTGGCCATACAGCTTTTCACCGCACAGCTTCACTGCCAGATGCAGAGCCGCTGTGCCAGAAGAGAGTGCCACAGCATACTTACGGCCAATTTTTTCTGCAACCATACGCTCTACTTCATTGATATTGACACCTACTGTGGATACCCAGTTGGTCTGGATCGCTTCATCAACCCACTTCTGCTCATCTCCGTGCATAGTTGGAGAGGAAAGCCAGATTTTACTCTTGAAAGGCTCGATACCTTGAAATCTTGGATCTGTTAAATACTTTTCCATAATCTTTTTGCTCCTCTGTTTTATCTGAAACTCTTCCATTCTGCACCTTCTAAAACTTTTCTCACCTTCCGTTATTCCATATTCTTAGTACAACAGATTATTAGCACAGAATCATTCCCAGTACCTTTATTCTCCTATCATTTGCCAATTTCTTCTCCTGCCTGATCAACTTCTCATAGGATTCCCCCTTCTTCTCGATAAAGAGAATCCCTTCATAATATTCCAGCTTCTTGAGCGCTGCCGCATGGAACACAATCTGTCTGTAAGGCGAAAATGTAACATCCTCGATCTCCTCCGCCAACTGCTCACAGATCTCTGACACGTCGTCCCCCGCAATAGTCCCCGCCAGCATTACCCTCCGTATTTTTTCATCCTGATTTTTATGAATTGCGTTCTGAATATTCACCGCCGCAATCTTTATCTGTTCCTTTCTTGGAATCTTCGCATACGGCCCTTCTTCCAACCGGCGAATCCACCGGTCAACGAATCCAAATATCTTTTTCTTTGTATCTTTTTTACGGACAATTCCTAATAGCGGCATGCCGAATTTCCCCTGAAAATCCCTTTCACTTTGCAGTTTCCCGCTCATTACATAGCGCATACAGAAGATCAGACATACCAGGCATGCTCCGCCGATCATTCCGACCACAGCAAAGGAAACAGCCGAAGGCACCGGATTCTCCAATACGATCGGTTCACTCTCAGCCTTTCCCGCAGTTTCTCCTTCAGCATGTTCCGCGACAGATTGCTTTGACCGCTGTAATAATTCTTCTTTCTTTGCCTGATTATCCGTAATCGTCGCATGATACTTATAAACCCCTGCAGCAATCGCAAAGAATACCATGCATATCACAATCCATCTCCACTTTTTCAGACAATAGAACATCAGATCTATCAGATTAATTTCATAGACTTCCTGATTTCCTTCCATCAGCCAAGTTCTCCTTCCTGTGATACGACCCTGTTCCACCCTCGTATCTTCCCAATAAATATGTTTAACACTTCCGGGAATCCATCCTTTTCTCTACCATCTCTATCCCAAGATGTATCAACGTCTTCCGGTTCATAAAATCGACCTCCACCTTCGCAATTCTACGGTGCAGGTCAATTTTCCTGATGTATCCTTCCATATTTTTCAGCGGTCCTGACAGGATTGTAACTGCATCGTCTTCGGATACCGACACCTGAGAAAGCTGTACTTCCATATTCTGATCCGAACTTAGCCCTGAATCCTGCACCGGGACTGCTGCCAGCCGCTTCAGCCACTCGGCTTCTTGTTCTGAAAGCGGGACAAATTGTTCCCCATCTTTCCCCAGCATTCTTGTAAATGCAGGCATATGCTTAAGTTCCTGATATAACTCCTGAACATGGTCGCTTACTATGAACACATATCCCGGAAGTAATTTCTCACGGACTTCTCTCCATTCTCCCCGGAATTTCTTCTTCATCCGCCGCATTGGATGGAAACAGGAATCATATAATTCTTTTCCTACCATTACTTTGACCTGTTCTTCTACTTTATCTTCTGTCCCTGTAACTACCTGCATCACATAATACAAAATAATCCTCCCCTTATCCGGCATCCGGTCATAACAGTACACTGGCAAAATATTTTTCCATAATAGTGAAGCACTTTCCCGATGGGTATACCCTTTCGTGCATCTTGTGATACATGCCTCTGCCGGGGCGGGCGGACTTCGTCCGATAAGGCAGGCTTCGCCATCCATGCCTGCAGATATTCTTCTGCCGCCACAGTCATCTGTCTGCCGCACTGCGGATCACAAATCATCTATCCGCAGATACTTCCAGACACCGAATATATCATACTCCTGAATATCCAAGTGCCCCTGCTGCAAGGATATCCAAATCGTAATCCTGGTCATTCATTTATCTATTACATCTTCTTTATGAGCAATGCCGATCTATACTGCTTCCTGATACCCTTCGCAGCCGATCCTTCTTACATCACCCTGATTTCCGTTGTTTTTCTTATTAACGGTCAAAACGCCCAAAGATGCTCCTGCATCCTGATTCTTCTGACTCTGACTTTCCTTCTTTTGCGATGGGTTCTCCTGACTGCAGTTATCTGAATCCTTATCATATCCATGTTGTACTAACTTCAGCCCAATCGCTTCAAGTCTTCTCACCTGATCTTCCCGCAGCGTTTTTCCTCTGCGCTTCCCGGCATAGATCTGTTTCTGTTCATTGACCCATTTCGCAAGCCATATACCATCCGCCCGGTACTTCGAAGGAATATTTAAGTTTCCATGCGCTTCATAGTAAGCTTTCGCAAGCCCATACCGCACTTCCCAGGAATCCGGTTTTACCCACACCATTCCAAGTGCGTTAAGCTGCTCCTGCCGTTCTATCGAATGTTTTGCTTTCCCTTTTTCCCGTCTGTCCACGATCCAGTGTCCCAATTTATACCCGGACGGACTTACATAAGATACCGGCACATTCAGATTCCCATACGCATCATAATAAGCCTTTGCCTCCGCATAGCCCTTATCCCACTGCTGTTCCGGCTTCGTCTTCCAGACCATGCCGATTCCATCAAGCCGCGCGATCTGTTCCTGCGTCAGCTTAGCCCCGCTGGTCTTCCCTCTGCGAAGCAATCGCTGCCTTCGGATCCACCCGCCGATCTTAAGTCCCTTCGGGGAAATATATGCATTGGGGATATCCAGATTCCCATGTTCCCGGTAATACTGCAGGCATTCCATGAAATTCTCTTCCCACAGATAATCCGGCACATCCCAGATCATCCCTATCCCGCTTAGCGCCCGAATCCGCTCTTCTGTCAGATATTTTTTTTGGATTCCGCTTTTCCGGTAAGTCCGAAGCTGGCAGATCCATGCGCCAAGCCGGATTCCTGAATCCGTCACATCATTTACACTGGTATTCAAATTTCCATGCTCTTCGTAGTATCTCCTTGCTTCTTTGTAATACTTCTCCCAGGAAAGGTCCCGGTAGTTTCCCCAGATCATCCCGATCCGGTCAAGCTTCTGTATCCGCTCCGCACCAAGCACACCGTATTTCTCTCCGGCACGAACTTTTCGCTGCGTCAAAAGCCACCTGCCAAGCCCATACCCTTCCTCCGTCTGATACCGTATCGGCACCTCCAGATTCCCATGCTCCTGATAATACCGGTTCGCGTACTCATACATCCGATCCCAGGAAGCAGTCAGTGTCTCATTCAATCTCTCAAACAATACGCGGCAGTCCCTCACCTCATCGATCACTTTGAAGTATTCATAGGCAATCTCTTCCTTCCGCCCCATGAAATGGTAATAGGACGCGGCAATCTGCATCTCTTCCTCAATCGCTCCAATGCTGTACAAGTTCTCTATATTCAGCACGATATCGAAGATAACTGCATCCCTCTTCTTACCTGCCGACAATGCACGTCCGATCTGTTGTTTATAAATGATCGGCGACACCGTAGGCCGGAGCAGAATTACGCCGTCCACATCCTCCACATGTACTCCCTCGTTCAGCATATCGATACAATACAGCAGCTTAAGATGCCCGCTCTCATCCGCTTTAAAATCTGCAAATACCTGACTTGTTGACGGATCATCAGAATATAGAGAATAAATGTGCGGTTCCCCATCCACCTTTGCAAACCATTCCGACGCTTTCCCAATCATCTCTGTCATATGCTCATAATTTGCACAGAAAACAATATATTTCCCCGCGGGATTCTCCATATGTTTACGGAAGATCTCCTCAAGCCCATCTGCCTGCGCCAATGCACGCCTAAGAGCCTCCAGTCTCTTCTCGCCTTCCTCCCGAACCGCCTGATTCTTCACGGCCCGCACCCGCCTCTGGTATTTCTCCAGATCTTTTTCATAGGAGAAAACAGACAATACATACTTGGGCGGATTCAAGATCCCCCGCACAATCGCCTCACCCAGGGTCATCTCCGAGGCAACATTTCCCTCAAATAACTCATCAGACATATCTCTCTGGTTATCCAGATAGCGGATCGCCGTTGCCGAAAGTCCCAGCACCGGTGCATCCGGGTACATCACAAGCAGGTTTTCTACCCCCTGTCCCCAGACTTTCGCCCCGCATCGATGGAATTCATCCAATATAATATAGTCAGGCTGAATCTCTCTCAATTCTGCCTTCGTCATAGACGTCAGCTTCGCATACGTATAGAATCTGATATTTGGCAGGCCATTCTCCGCAAAGGAGTTGCTATATTCCTTTACAACCGTGTTTACCAAAGAGTCCTTATGCTCCTCCTCAAACGCTCCGCCCGCCGCAAGATTCTCCACCTGTGTCCGGAAAATATATTCCGACGGCGATAGCCAGCAGATCACTCGATCCGGGAAGTCCTCACATAACTTAAATCCAATGAAAGACTTCCCCGTGCCTGTAGGATGCACGACTGCCGCTTTCCCCGCTGATTTCATCATGGTAAGAGCCGCCTGGTATGCGATTTGATTATGTTCAAATAATTTGATTTTCATATCCTCGGCTCCTTTCTGTTACCATTTCTCCTGCTGCCAACTATTTTCTGCATACTGTATGAAAAGCTTTTTCCTAAGCAGAATCAGCAATTTCTTATTACTGTATCCTCGTCAAAAATGTAATGAAGTACCATACTTCATTACATTATGCCGATAATCCCCTGTTTTCCGTTGTGTTCTATTGGCTTGACCAGAATTTTGACGGCGGATAATCAGGAATCTCTTTCGAAAAACCTTAGATTAGCGTCTATATTTCATTCATTTTTTAGTAATAATTGAAGATTTACAGAATTTGACTAGAATTTTGACGGCAATAAAACAAAAATCTCTTTGATTTCCTTGATTTTTTGTTAAATAGAAAATGAAAGGATATTCATTTCCCAGATTTTCCATGACTTTATGGGAGAAAATTACAGAAATGCCAACAGAAACACGCCTTGCAGTCATCCAAAATGTTGACAAAACCATTTTTGCATGGTAATATAACGTAAACAAAACACATTTTTGACATATTTTTTGCCTAAAAAATGTAATGAAGTATGGTACTTCATTACAGATTTTTATGTTAAGTAAATAGGGCAGAAAATTTATATTCCAACTTTGACTAAATATTAGGATAAGGAATTGGGTAGACCGGCTCCATCTTTTATCCTATTTTCAAGTAAATTTTTACTGATAATGAAAGTCACTACATTCATTCCACTTCTTCTGTACCAACCAAGTCTTGAATTCGCAACTTTAAATATTTCTTCGCAACTAAACCCATTTCTATGTTTCCAGTTCAAATAATTTAGATTTCGGTAGATGGTTTTCGGCCTTTTCCACTGTTTCATGACTATGACCCTGATTTTATGTCTTAACCATTCTCCAAACTCTTCCATGAACTGCTTCATCATACCAATTCTGAAATAGTTAATCCACCCTCTTACCATCTCATTGACACGCTTAATCGTTACCGCCAATGGCCTGGCAGCAGCTTTTCCTCTTTTCAGATATTCACTTAGCTTCTCTTTCAGTTTCCTTTTCTTTTCCTTGGTCGGTTTTACTCTCCATTCCGGACCATTCTTAAGAAAGGTGAACCCCAGATATTTACTTCTTGTCGGTCTGTCTACTTTGGTTTTGGCTGCATTTACTTTTAAAAACAGCTTTCGTTCCAACCAGTTACTTATCGATTTCATCACGCGGTTGGCTGCCATTTCACTTTTTGTGAATATCAGCACATCATCTGCGTATCTTGTAAAACGAAGTCCACGCTGCTCCAGTTCCTTATCCAACTTATCAAGATAGATATTCGAACATACAACCGAAAGTGGGCCTCCCTGTGGTACGCCAGTAATCGTTGCTTTTTCCAATCCTTTTTCCATTACCCCTGCTTTCAGGTACTTCCGAATCAGGTTTAATGTGGTACTGTCATTTACCTGTTCTCTTAGTATCTGGATTAATTTATCGTGATTTACTTTATCGAAAAACTGCTCTATATCAATATCTACTACCCATTCATAACCGCCATTTAAGTATTCTAATGCCTGTCTGACGGCATCATGACAGCTTCTGCCTGGTCTGAATCCATAACTGTAATTACTGAATATTTCTTCGTAAATTTCGGATATAGGTTGTGCTATTGCCTGTTGAATGGTTCTGTCAAGGGCTGTTGGCACAGCAACAGCAAAAAGCACTTGATCACAGCAGGGATTTGGGAACAGCAACGATCCTTCA
>ERZ808024.396-NODE-396-length-19946-cov-64.999094_pt1 | contig 19946 bp, 19 predicted proteins | sample MGYA00380181_ERZ808024 | MGnify/ENA primary metagenome ERZ808024 (study PRJEB31490, sample SAMN06133413) | mouse gut metagenome | isolation source: Z2_1 | host: mice | place: China: Chengdu | collected 2015-05 ...
AGTAAAGAAGAGAACTAAGGAAAGTGGGTACTGTTAAATTGCACAAAAAAGGGACCTGTAAATTTGCTCGGTACAAATCAAGTTTAATCGAATCAAAGATTCGGTGTTGATCTGTGAAGATCCAGTATTAATCTGTGAAAATCCGTGTAATCTGTGGTGAATCAAGTTCATTTCTGTCTTTTATTTGAAAACTACATTGTTCACCGGAAGCACCTCCACAGCATCAAACATCACTACGTTGCCGTCCGTGATCGTCACACGCACATCGGCGCTGTTGGCGCCACTGACATTGACGGTGAGCTTATAAAGGTAATCTCTGCGGATGTTGTAGTCAGTCATCAGGTTGCCGCCCAAATGCAGGAGATAATTCACGCCGATAGAGTCCTTTGCGCCCGCATACACATATTTGCCCGACAGCTTGATGTACGTGCAGTAGTCCAATTTTCCGCCCGGCCCTTTATCCGGAAAGCTCTTTTCCATAAACGAGGCGGCTGTTCCCATTCCCCGTAAGTTTTCCGGCATATAGAATTCGAAAGAAGAAGACGAAGCCCAATTAGTAGTGATCTCTGTTCCGTTTGTGGATGTGATAGCCGTAGAACCATCGTTATCCGCAGGATACTTATCTTTAATACTTCCGCCTCCCCGCGTATAGAGCGCCATGTGTGTGGGTACATTGTAGAGGGAGACGGACTTGACGACAAGGTTACTCGGATTCTTTGCGTCTGCCAGATCTCCCATTTTCTTCCAGGACAAGGAAATCGTGGCGTAAGCCCGCCGCAAGGGAACCACCAGCGGTATCACACCCGGTTTATTGGGATCGGGCTTATATTCCAGCGGCCCCGATGTCAACAGGGACGGCTTGTTCCTATAACCGGAAAAGGCCACCGTTTTCGCCTTCAGTTCCGCTTCGGTTCCGGTGAAGCCGCTCAGGAACGACTGGTCCACATTGGCAATGACATAGAAGCGACTCTCCGCCTGGACGAAAGCAACATCATCATTCTTGGTGTTGACCTCAATCGTCTGATTGCTTCCCGGATTTCCAATCGTACCAAAAAAAGCTTTCTGCTTCAGCTTTGACACTCCGCTCTCGGTGGCGTATTGCAGCACCCAGATCGTGTTTACAGGAATATTGTTAATCTCTCCGCGCGTATCCACCGTCAGCTCCGGAGGCAGTTTCAGAACTAATCGAAGCTCCTCGGAAGTCTCTACGGATTCCTCGCTGCATCCCGCCAGCAAGCCGGAAACCGTCCATAGGCCGGAAACCGCCAGCAGGCAACCGAGCGCCCATTTGCCCGTCCATCGTCGTATGTATTGTCTTTTTGCCATTCTGTTTTGATCTGATTCTAAATATGATAATTGTATATGAATATGCCGGTTATTTTCCCATTTCATCCGAATCGAGCGTTACGGTCGATTCATATTCGCCTATCGCCAACGTCAAGTCGGCGGGGTCGAGTATGCCATAGAACGTCAGTGTGAAGTCGAACGTATAGGTCATGCCCGGCAGCAACACCTTCTGGATCTCCGCCGGATAAGTCTCGGTCAATGTCTTATCCCCATTATCTTTGTAACCTACCGTCAGGTTCACATCAAAAGAAATCATGGCCGATCCGTCTACCGGAAGCACCACAACCGGCGTACTTACTCGTGGAATGGTAACTGTTTGCCCTGTCGTATTATATGTGAATCCGGTGAAGGTCTGAGTAGTGGCAAATGTTTCATTCGCTACCGTCCCCCAGGCAGTACTGCCCAACGTGTAAGGCAACGACGCCCGGAGTCCTCCCATCTTGAAGGAGTTCACCACCAAGCTGGTAGGAGTAACCGGATGGGTTCCACTTTTTGCCGCCACACTCACTTTGATCTGTGCTCCCAAGCGTTTAAAGGGAGCCGGCAGCACTACGTCCATCATGTTTTCTCCCGTTTGGTTGGGTTGCACCACGATCCCTTTCAGGCTGGTGTACATAAAGTCTTTTCCGTTCGACACCTGAATCGTGCCGTCCGTTTTCAGTTCGGGCACTTCCGTCGAAGAGTTGTACGATACCAGGTAAAGGTCGTACGTTCCGCGATACAGATAGAGTTCGCCCGTAGCCACTCCACTCTTTACCGTATATACTTTATGATCCAGCGGTTCCGTCGTCGTGGTAGACGCACCTGCGGGGAAAGCATAGATACAGAAAGTCTTTCCATCCGCCATATCCGTTGCCGCGTCGGCACGGGTCGAAGCCTCGTCCGCCTCCGCCCGGTAAAGAGAGAAGCGGAGCGATACCGGATCTCCCTCCTCCGTGCCGGGTTCCCCGGGAACCTGTTCCGAACATCCTGTCAGTCCCGGCACTCCCAGCAAGCAAAGGCAACACCCTATCCAAAGTTTCAGTCTTTTATTCATCGTTTCTTGTTTTAGTTCACCACAGAGTACACAGAGTAACACGGAGTGGATCGTTTTCCACTAAATCCCGATACTCGTGTTCTGGTTCGCATCGTTCTTCCAGTCCTCTATCTGTACCGAGCTCAGCTTACCTCCCATTTTGTCCACCGTAATCAGATAGACATAATGCTTTCCCGCCTCCCACTGCGCTGTCACCGATTGGGTTTCAAACGCATGCGCTTTCGCGGCAGCTTCTCCGTCCACACATACCTTGAGCCGGAACGAGAGCACCGTTTCTTCTTTCGCCATCGGCGCCACGAGGCAGGTCACGTTCGGTCCTTTCAGGTTTTCTTTCAGCTTCAACTCCACGCCACTCGCCTGCGCCAGTGTCAGTGTCGAAATATCCGACAGACTGTTCAGCAATCCGCTTTTCAGGTTCATCGTCCCGATGCCTGTCCGCAGACGGTTGGTTCCGCTCAGCACATCCACCTGTATCAGCTTTAGCGCTTCGGTGGCCGAAGCCGACTTCACGATACGGAAACTGACTTTGGCCAACGCATGCTTCATCTTGAAGCTGACGGTTCTCGAGGAAAGTGTTGCCGTGACGGGGACTGTCTCCGACTTATCCGTACCCACACCGTAGAGATAATCGGCCTGCCCGGTAGCGAGAAAATCAGTCAATGACGACGGAAGGTTCACCGCCGTCGTATGTTCACCGTCACCGGACGCTTGGATGGCTGCGGAAGGATAATAGGCGTATAGCAAGGCATCACCCAAAGTGTTGTTCATGATCGTCTGCTTGTCCGGAGTCCAGACTCCTTCTTTCAAGGAGAATGTCATCAGTGGATTGTCTCCATACGCCGCATGTGGACTGGTAGCTGATGCGGTAGTGGTGGCATACACGTTCACCTCGGTGATAGCGGTTGCTTCCGCACGGGTGACGCTCTCCTCTCCCTCCACTTCGATCCGCTGCAATTCCAGCGCGCCTTCATCGGCGGCGAATCCGTCGTCCGAGGCGCATGAAGCCGTCAGGCATATCCCCGCTCCGAGGGCAAGCGCCATGTAGAGGCGATTCGCCGGCTTCTTCATTCGATTGTATTTTTGTAGGTTCATATCTGTTTTCGTATCCGTTTTTCATTAAGTGGCGTTTCCCGCGTCCTGCTCCGTTGTCTCTACGAATCGTTCTACGGTGATACCGTTCAGGATCAATTCATTGGTGGACGTAAAGTTATACTGGTAGTTGTATCCGGCTTTCAAGGTATGGGCCGCCTTCTCGGTGTAGCTCTTCTCCGTTTCACCGGTGTCGCCGGCCTTCACCTTGATCACAAACGTTCGGGAGCCGGGCTTGACGATGGCTACATACGTATGTTGCTGAGCGGAAGTTCCCGCTGCCGAGGCGCTATAGGCATTGATCGTCTCCGATGTAGAGACATCGGTGGCAATCCCCGTACCCTCCAGGCTTGCCGTGCCGGGAAGCTTCTTGTCACTATCACTATTTCCATACTTCACCACCAAGGTCACCTTCGCCGCTTCCGGAGCGAACGAGAACGTAGCCTTATTGCCATCGAGTACTCCTTTAGCCGTCAGCCGGTTGCTTTTCCAGAAATTGGTGGCTGTGCGCTGATCGGTTAGAATCCGGGTAAACGCCGTAGGATACGAAGCCGTAAACGTTTCACTACCAATGGTGGTAAGCGCTGTTTGTCCGCTTGCGGGTTGCCAGGTGCCGGTTGTGCCGGTGACCATCCGTTGGTAGTCGGCAGTTTTCGTGCCGTCCGTAATCCGGATGGTATCATTCGCTACAAATTCTCTTTTATCATAATCATCGGCATGCGAGTCTGCCGCCGCACGGGTAGCAGGACTCCCCACCTCCGCCGATACTTCCAACGGACGGGGCAAAGCATCCTCTTGCGAGCAGGCGGCTAGCAGAACCGGGAAGAACAGGCAGAGAGCCGCCCCGGATACCGATAGGATTCTATTCTTTTTCTTTTTCATGGGGTTACATCAAACTAATATTACATCAAACTAAGTTACATCAACTTAAGGTTCCTGTATGCGAATCCCCGCTTTGCCACTCTTTGATCTCCTGACCGGTGGGAACCAGCACATCATTTTTCAGGGTGAGCGTATAGGTGTAGTGACTGTTCGCCGCCCTTGCGCAAGTAAGGGTGATGTCATAGACCACTCCGTTAGCATCCGTCACCGATACCTGTATCGACTGCTGGGAATCAAGCGGGGCGATAATGCCATGCCAGGTATATTTCGCATCGCCTGTACCGCCGGGGTGATACAGGTAGACGGTTTCATCCTTGCTTGCTCCTCCGGAGTAAAGCCCCTTCCCGGTTACGGTCATACTCGTAAAATCCTTGGACAGTGTATGCTTTCCCGAAAATTTCAGGGTCAGCTTCACGCCTTTGTGCACAAAGGCGCTCTCGCCTGTAAAGGAGAGTGTTCCGTCACGGCCGATCGTCACCTTCTCAGGGGTCTCCAGCAGATTGCTCAGGCGGTAGTCCTCACCTCCCGCCTTTCGCTGGTCGGCACGTATACCCGAGTATTCGATAGGGTAACTCGCCTGGTAGGTGGCTCCGGACTCAACGAGCAGCTCCGTACCCGTTACCGAAGGTTTCCACTCGCCCGTACTACTGCCGGAAGAAGCGGCGTTCAAGGTGTAGTCCACCGGAGTGGATGACGAACCGTTCCGCGAGCGGATGATACGGATTTTGTCACCTGCGGCAAAGGTGCTGCGGTCGTAACCGTTGTCGGCTGCCACGGCACGGGTCCCGGCTGCCACGGCCGCCCGGGTCTCAGACTCCCGGCCTTCACCGGAAGCGCAGATCGCGGCGGACACCGTAAGCGGAGTCCCTTCGGGCAACGAAGGGATCAGCGCATTGTCCGAACAGCCTGCGGTAAGCAGCAGGCAGCCTAAAACCGTTTGGTATAATCTATCTGTTTTCATACTGAATCATTCATTCTGAATCATTTGTCATTCTGAATCATTTGTTGTTCTGAATCATTTGTTGTTCTGAATCATTTGTTTCATTGCCAGCCGGGATCTACGTCACTGCTCTCCTCGGAAACTTCCGTCCACCCTTTTATATCGACAGGTTGCAGGCTGATTCCCCGTTCGCCGAGCGTCAAGGTATAGACGTAGCGGTATCCTTTCTGCCATGCCGGGTTGAAGGCATTGGTCGAGAGGGTAAGATCCCGTTCGGTAGCGTCCGAGCTTTGTTCACCCAGTGTCAGCGTCAACGTCACCTGCGTGCCCGAAGCTGCCTCAGCCTTCGGAGCCACCAACCCGTAGGCCACTGTAACGGGGCCCGAGGTGCCCACCTGTTGCGGATGGGCCGATGGGGTAAAAGAGATTTCACCCACCGCGTCCAGTCCGGACAAAGCGCCATCCTTCAAGGACATCGTGCCGGCCGATCCAGATCCGGAAGCAGTCGTGCAGTAGAAAGGAGTAGCGTCGCCCGCTGCCGTAAGCTTAATCTGCCTTACATAATCGTATGTCGGATCCGGGGTGCGGTCGTTCGCGTTCTGAATGCGGAACACGACTTGCGACAAGGCGTGTTGCAGATAGAGGGTCGGCGAAGCAGACAGGCTGTTGGCGGTAACCGCCGTAGCCGAACCTACGGTAGCGCTGCCGGAACCGTAAAGATAATCGGTGGTAGAGCAGTCGTAGGTATTTCCTCCGTCGAAGGTTTGCCCGGCAGGCACGCTGACGGGGAGAGCAGGCAAGACAGTACTGCTGCTGCCCTTACCACTGCCGCCATCGCTCTTCAAGGATGTCGTGGCGGGTGCCCAGGCATAGACCGTTGCTTTTGCGAGGCTGACGTAGGTAGAAGGATTGCTCGTCCACTTCGTACCGGAGGCCGCTTTCGTGAAGGTCGCTCCCCCGGCGTTGCTGCCCGGATAGAGACTGCCGTCCGCAGCGGCGAGGTAGATGCCAATGGTGCTGATCCGGTCTGCACCCGTACCAACATCGTTGATCATGCTACGGGTGGAGGCGAGCGTGGCACCGGCATGAACACCGGGCTGCAAGAGGACGGCATCGCCGTCGGTGAGAACGGAGTTCTCACCGGAACAGGCTATGCAAAACAGGGATGCGGTCCCAAGGAGCAAAAGAATGAATACGTTCTTCATCTATTATCTTGTTGAGTTTTTCTTCTATCACTTTATATCCAGGGATGCGTCTGACACAACTGTTGTCCATTGCGTCACGGTCACACTCGAAATGACGAGTTCGGAGCCACTGAGCTTGACGGTGTACAGGTAATTCTTTCCGGCCTCCCATTTACTGTCGCTACCAGGCAGGGCGACTTTATAATCCTGAGCATCAATCGTCAGTGTAGCTTCCACGGTCGACTTATCGGCCGTGCTTTCAGGCAGGACGAGGATACTGGCTTTCCTGGCGTTATTTTTGGCGGTGGTTGCAGCAGAAGCATCGCTACTCGCTGCTTTGGGCAACGTATAGTTTGCTATATCACGTGTATAGGTCACTGCCGCCGGAGAGCTACCTGGAGTGATCGTACCATCCTTAATTTTCATGGTAGGGCTAGCTCCATTATTTAATGTTGTATTTCCACTTTTATTGGCTAATACCAGTTTGGTGAATGCACCGGTATTTTTATAGGTATGATCCGCATATACCCGGAAGCTGACCATCGCAAGGGCGTGCTTCATGGCGAGCGTCACCTTTCCGGTTTTACTATCACTACCGTTTTTATAGCTGGCTTTCACTCCGGTACTTCCCTGATCGGCATACATATAGTCCACCTCTCCGGAGGCTGCGAGAATCTTAGCGCTACCGGAGGAGTTACCGTCCGAATTGTCAGTGGATTGAAAGTCGATCTTGGCGTTAGCGTCTCCGCTCTTCCCCGGAAATACAGAAATATTGATCGTGGAATTATCAGTGTATTCGCCACTCGAATTGGTAGCCTTCAGCGCAGTACTACCACTCTGAAATTCACCATTACTACCCGGTTGATACGCCGGATAATGCGCATAGATCGTAGCCTCTTCCGCCGAAAGATAGATTTTATCGGTCGCACTGCTATTGCCCCATGCCGAAGAGTTGTAAGTGTACAACCCATAGTTATTCGTTGTCTTATTCGTCGTTTTGCTGTTGGCATACACCGCGATGCTTCCTAATGCAGTCCCTACAGCCGATGCATCCGAACCGGCATCTATCGCGCCGCGTGTCAACACCACCTGTGGCGACACCTGCAATTCCGCCACCCCGGTATCCTGTCCTTCGGGCAAGATGCTTTCACTGCATCCGACAGCCAACAGCAATGCCGGAAGAGCCATAAGCCAATGATATTTCGTTTGGTTAATCATCATGTTCGTTTTATCTTTTTTTAAATTCATGTATCTAATCCGCATCCAGAGTGCCATCAACAGTCACCGGAGCCCACGCCTGCACCGTTACCGAAGTGATTCCCAGTTCATGGTCGCCGATGTTCAGCGTCACTACGTGTGACATGCCCGCCTGCAACGGATTTTTCCCGCTTGCGTTGGAATCACCGAACGTAAGCGACACATTATCGAATGTACCTATTGATGTTTCTACTTTCAGCGTATACGTGTTGCTTCCGCCTCCATTGCCGTTGCTTCCGCCGGCTTCCAACGGAGGGAGTAAAAGTTGCCCCACAGATACCGGAGTCTGGCCGGTCACTTCCGTTCCTTGCCCGGCTCCGTTGGTTCCGTTCTGCGTAAGATCCACCGTCAGTCCCTGGGGATGTTCGGTTGTGGTGGAGAATGTCACCTCTCCCGTAGCCAGCTTCAACGAGGCAAGCGGTTTCGCCTCCTTCACCGTGATACTCTTCACCCATACCGACACCCCGTTTTGAAGCGTCTTCTTCGCTTGAAAAGAGAGTTGCGTCAATTGATGGTCGAACACCAGTGAAGGAAAGTGCCCGTCCGCCCAGCGGTTTCCCTGTATCTGAGAAGCGTAAAGCAGATCGGTCTGCCCTGTGAGCACAAAGGAAACCGTACCGGCATAAGTGCCCGTTCCACTGCCCGAAGCGGCTTTATCCGGCTCGGCATAGGGGGCGTAGCTTACCAGATAGAGCCAAGCTCCCCAACGGGGATAAATGGGCGCTGCCTTACCGGCATTGCCCCAACTGACTTCACCGTTGGTCCCGACAGTTCCTTTCCAGACACCCTCTTCGGCGGCAACCACCGGAGTGGTGTAGTCTCCCCCGGTTCGGGAAAATACCATGGCAGCCTCAAACTCCGCCTGAGGCTTGCTGCCTGCCGAGACCGCCGCCCTCGACGATACATCGCCCTCCAGAGCGGAAAGCTCCACCGGAACCTCCTCCTCACCCATCAGCGAGGAACGGTCCGCGTCGGAGCAACCTGCCAGGAAAACTCCCGGCAGGCAGAAAAAGACAAAAAGCGAAATATGGCGTTTCATGATCATGGCAGACATTTTATGTGAATCAGTTCAGATCGGCATGGCCGGCATCACCCGCTACCCAGTCGGTTACAGTGGCGGTTACGGTCATCTTCGTAGCATCCGCCGGAGTCAGAGGCTCGGTCACGTTCAGGGTGATCAGGTGTGACTTACCGGCCTCGGTAGACAGGTTTGTTTTATTATCCTGCTTTTTGATTGTCACATTATTGAAAGTGATATCAGTGCCTCCCACAGAGATCACCGCATCGATCACGACTTGGCCCGAAGCCTGGATCATCAACGGATTACCTACCCGCACAGCGTCTGCGCCCAGCGCCACACTGGAAATACCGCCCACATTCATCATAGCGGCATCCGTCCACTTGCTCACACCGGCCTCACCCGAAGTCGGAGCTACATTGACCTCTGCGGGCACCTGCGCTTTCTGCACTCTGATTTTCTTTAAGCTGATGGTTTTATCGGTCCATTCGCCACCATTTTGAGCGGTGACCTTCATCTCAAAGTTGAGCTGGGTGGTCAGGTGTTTGAACGTAAGTTCAGGTTCACTTGCAGAACTGCTGCTACCGGCCTCCGCCGCATCGGCGAGCATCACGTCCTGCTCCCCGTCTGTTTGGGGAATCGTCACCGTTGTACCGCTAACCGTTCCCGCAGGAGCCACAGCCGCCAGCCAAGACTTCGTGCCGGAGGTCGTATGGTAATAAAGAATCGGGTTGAGTGACACCGTGGCCTTAGAACCCGCCTTGAAAGAGGCGGTGGAAACCGTGGCACGGGTTTTCAGCTTGTTCTGTCCGCTTTCTTCCTTCACTTCATTGGCAAGCACCGGAGAAAAATTAGCCCAATCAGCGGCGTCAGCATTGTTACTGCTACCGTCAGCCACCAGCACCGTAGCCGTCACATCACTGCCTACGCCCACCGCCGCGCGGGTCTTCACCATGCCCTGCACGCTTTGCGACACTTGGATAGGAGTCGCGTTCACCGGATTCTCGGGCAAAAGGTCATTGTCATTGCTTGAGCAGCTTGCCAGCAAAAGGGCCATAGCCGCCACACTTAGTTTCGTTTTCATTGTTTTCTAAAAGTTTTATAGTTAATAAATATGTTTATTGTTCTGTTTCGGCAGACCGATTGTCCACCAGTTCCCCACTGCCGGAGTCGCCCTCCTGCCACCGTCCGACCGTAGCGACAGCTACAATCTCCACCGGATCAGGAATGACGGGATCGGGAAGTTCCACCCGGACGGTATAAGCCGTTCCGCCTTCCCCCTCCCCGCCTTCGAACCGTACGGGAAGGGCACGGTATTCGCGGTCGTGTGTCCGGTCATCGTCTACCGAAAGCACCAGGTCGATGGTCAGCGTAGCGGAAGGCTGCACCAGCACATAGCCCGGCAGCGTCAGCTTGTTGCCGTCAAACGGAAGGCCCTCCGCCTCTTCGCCCGCTTCATAAACGGGCACGCTCACCGTGCGCTCACCCGGCAAGAGCGACTCTTCGGCCAGGGAGAGGGTCACCTCGTCCGTCAGTCCGTTCAGATGGAGCGACCGCACGCGGAGCGCACCGGTATCTTCGGCCTCTACCGTGAGTGTAAAGATCAGTTGCGTCAGCAAGTGCCGATACAGGAGCGATTGGCTGTCGGACTCCCCGAAAGGAGCGGAAAGCGATCCGTTCTGTTCGCCCGTCAGCATCAGGTCTTCTTCTCCCGTCAGGCGGTAAGTCAGCCGCCCGTCAGCCGTCAGCGGTGCCGGAGGATAGTATCCCCGCAGATAGAGCGCCGAGCCGTCCGACGGATAGTAGCGTTCGGGCATCAGGCGGATCTCGTTGTCCGTGGCAATGCCGTCCCAGCTCCCGTCGTACTGTCCCGTACGTACACCGTAAGCGACACACACCGGGGTATCGCCGAAAACGTCCACCGTCGCACGGGTACGGATACCCGTAAAGAGACGGATGGGAACCGGCTCCGGTTCCGGACGCGGTTCGAGCGAGCGCTCCGTACACGAGAAGAGAAGCTGGGAAAGAAAGGCAGCTTTCAGTATGTATTTCAGTTTGAGTATCATATTCCCATTGTATTTCTAAAACCTATATCCCAGCCCCAGGTTGATCCCCGTCAGGCCCCAACGGACGAAGGAGGCCGGATGGTGATAGTATGCGTGGGGAGGTTCGTTATCATAAGCCTTGGCGGACGAATGGAGGTATCCCCCGCGCACTCCCGCCTCGATGCCCCAATGACGGGACAGGGGGACATACACGCCTGCGGAGAGTCCCGCATGCCGGTAACGTCCGGTGCGGCTTCTGCCTGTGGCGTCCGTATCGCCTGCGGGCGAGGGACGGTAATCGAAATCGCCCGACTGACCGTAGACACCCAGATAGAACCAACGGTAACGCCCGTCACCTTTCAGCCACAAACGGGGCTCGAGGCTGTAGCCGGAGACGCCCCAGAAACGGTGATCGCGCCCGCCTTTCCAGTCTGAATACGCCGCAGAGGCCTTCACAGACCAACGGCGGGCAAAGTGAAGCTCCAGCGCCAGGTTGGGCCTGAAAGCTCCCAGGCGGCCTTCCGCCGTCAGCCCCGACCAGTCGGCAAGGTTCGTCTTCAGGGAGAAGACCATCCGACGCGGGTTTTCTGCTCCCGACCCCGCAACCGTACCGGGATGACCGGCCGGACCGACCGGTACAAAAAGAATGGGGGGCGGGCACGGGCGGTTGTCCGGAGCAGATGGGACCGCAGGAGACAAAAGCGGATATCGGGAGGCATACATGCCATAGTTGCGGCGGGCGGCGGATAAAGTATCCGCACCCGCAGGCTCGCGCAGGCAGACAATCACCACGTCGCGCTCTTCGCCGGGATAGCATACGGCATGGTTGTGAGTCACGAAATACTCCTCTTTCATGCCCTTGCGGGTGATCAGTTCGGACTTCACACGGCTGCTACGCACATAGGCCAGCCAAAGATTGTCGTGTACACTCCCGCCCGAAGTGCAATGACCGTCTACATAGATACGCATCTTCCCGTCGGCGATAGGGCCACGGAAAGAAGAGACGGCGGCAAACAGGCGTTTCAGCTCGTGATTGTTGCCTTGATAGTCGGCATACAGAACGTCACGCCCCTGTACAAAACGGAACGTGTGCAACGAATCGCAGTCCGAAACCGCACGTGTGCCGACACCCCGACCGCAGACCGGTGCGGAGAGCAAAAGGATATATCCGAGCAGCAGTAAAATTCTGTTCATGGCGGCAATCTCTAAAAAACGGTTTACAAACAAAGTTCTGTCAAATGGATTTCGCTGAATATGCTGCGCATCATCTGGTTGACAACCCCCATACGGGAGGCCACCGACCCATAACGGCCATAGACACGCTGCTCGTCGACATCCGGAGAAACCGGACACACCCCCTCGTGCAGGATCAGCAACAAGGACAGCAGGTCGATGGAGCCCAAAGGCTTGCACAGTTCATAAGAAACGGGACTATCGGGAGATTCCGGGCATATACAGCGAATCAGCCCTCCGCGCTCCAACAGGGGAAGGAGGACAGAAACATTCCGGAAAGCGCAATCGGAAGAAACAGGAGGAGAAGATATGCCGGCATCACGGTAATAGATGTAACGAAGCACCCTGATAGCCTCCTGGGTTAAAATTGTAAGCATAACTTTTTGTTTTGTTTGTGAAGACCGTTACTTTGTAGGTAACGGCATTTAACAAATATCTGAAACAGACAGCGTTCTAAACCGAATAATTAGATTTAAACAACAAAAGGCATCCGATGATGGCAATAAAATGTTCATCCACGTTAAATTACACCAACGTGGACAACCCTTCTTATTGCTTTTTTAAGAGAAAATAGGGAAAACTAATGCTAAGCATGCATCTTTTTTAAAATTAATTATCTTTTTATTGAAAAACTTGCCTTTTTATTTGTTTGTGTGAAAAATAATGTCCAATTTTGCAGCAATAAAGCGATGCCGTTACCTACAAAGTAACAGACCAACTACTCTACTGATTATAAGCGTAATACCTTCAATACATTCTACCTTCAAACCGCATTCAGCACATAGTTGAGTATCTTCCTGTTTGTCCGGTCTACTTCCTTATCACCGAAAGGTTTCAGGTAAGTTTCCGTAACTTTCACCGAAGAGTGTCCCAGCCCACGGCTGATCACTCCCACGGGCGTCTCCTGATGAAAGGCAATCGTAGCCCACGTGTGACGCGCGGTGTATGAACTGAGCCTGCCGCCCAATCTCAAATCCACCGACACCCGTTCCAGCCGGCGGTTCAGGTTGCGCAGTTCACATTGATATTCCTGATAAGGAGTCAGCACCTTCTCCTGCCGACGTTTCCCGGTACGGGGTTGTCCCAGGATGGGCAGCAGGTAGCTCGGATGATCGTTCTCCGCCATCCTCCGGTTGATGATGTCCATCGCCTCACTGGGCACGGTAATGCTGACCTCCTGCCCCGTCTTATGCCGGCAGTAGGTCAGCACCCCCTTGTCAAGATTGCTCCTGCGCAGGTGTGCCAGATCGACAAACGGGATGCCCCGCAGCATAAACATCAGCACAAACCAGTCCACAGCCTTCGCCGAGGCCGATTCATCCGGACACCCCGACATGCGGATCATACGCCCCACCGTGCGGGCATCCACGGCACGCTTCACGTCGGAGCGCGTACCGGTGTATACCTTGTCGAAAAGCCCGGTCACATATCCCGGACGCCCCTTCATCCCCCGGTTGTAGCCCGCACGCAGGGCACGCATGTAAGTAGACACCGTGTTCCAGCTAAGCCCCCGGCCAAGCAGCAGAAATTCGTAATTCCCCAGAAATGCCGGGGTCACCTCTTCAAATCCGATCTCCTCCTTTCCCGCGCTCTCCCTGAGCAAACGCAGCATGTTGTGGTAAATGCGCCGGGCGGACTCACGGCCCTCTTCACGGAACCTTTCAATCTCAGAAATCATAAATACTGTTAATGTTTCATTCATCTTATTCATTGTTTTTAATTTACAATATCCCCTTAAATATAATTTGTACAGAAAGCCGGATAAGCGAACCTATATCTTTACAAAACACATCTAAAGAGACTTTACGGAACAATCCTTGGGACGATATGCTGTACACTTTTTGTATATCTTTGCCGATCCTAACGTCGTTTTAACAAACATTGGCATCCAGCCATCCCATACAAACCTCAAAGTAAGATGAAAAAGAGCATCCAGGACCTGAAAGAGTCATTAAGAAAAAAGGAACAGAAACAACAAAGACTGCACGAACAAGAAGATAAGATAGAAAAAGACATCCGTGTGCTGCGATACCTGATAGAACGGGAGGAACAGGCCGCCTCTGCGCAAGCCCCCCGGAAACGGAAAATCGCCCGAAAGCAGGTAAGCGACTTCTTCACCCGGATCGCCCTGTTTTACGAAGACCTGCAACGGCGCCTGGACCTGCGCATCACTTACCGCTGCTTCTGCCGCTGGCTCTGCACCCGCTACGAGTTCGAGTCACGCTACCGCGACCGCCACAAGTTGTCGCCTTGCACGGTACTGGGGTATTTTAAAAGGGAAAGAGGTGGGTAAGCTTCATCAGTCAACCTACATAGTGGGCAATGCTTATGGGTTGCTTAGTATATTGTTTTTCTAAGAGAGAACTTCACCCAAAGATGTTTTCAACAAAGTAGATTTACCCGACGCCGAGGTCCCGTCAGGATGACAATCGGATACTTGTTTGTCATCTCTAATAACTTCTGTTTTATCATTGTTAGTTCACACGGCAGGATTGAATCAAGGATATGCCGTATATACCGCGGGGAAGAACTTATTGTCGACAGGGAAAAATGGATAGCAGTGCGGAGCGGCTTAGTTCAATTCAGGCAACAGCGTTGCCTATTTCCAAATATCTTCATTCTCCCAATTTGCAGGAAATCCCATTGCCCGAACATCAATTGAAGGGTAACGGTTTAATAAATCCTTAAACCTTGTCACAAACGAATGGTTAGGATTGATTATATCCAAAAGATACACAATCATGCTCAATATAAAATAGACCTGACGTGTGCCATTTGCCGGAAGCGTAACAAACGGCTTACGGGGTGAACGGGGCATCAGCGGACGGATACTAAGCGCTTTATTCCACAAGCGGCAATGATGGGCGCAAATGTTACGTATATAAACGATGCTATGTAACCATGATGCAAAAACCGTGTCGGGCAATCCAAAATAATTTGCGATATTGCGTTTAGCCCTTCCGGGAAGCAAGTTGTTATACAGAATGGATAAAGTACCGAAAGATGTTATCTCCATAGTTATCCAACTTGGCGGAAAAGGATTGGAATACTTGGCTTTGAAAGCCGTTACAAACTCTTCATCGCTACGCTGGTACTCTTCATCTATCTTCGATAAAATCTTGGCATGACGTACCGGATTATTGAAAAGAGAAGAATCGGCAAACCAATAGCCATTATATTGTGAAGAGAGTATGTAGGCGACTTGTGTACGTACAGCCACTTCTATCTTTTCCAACTCCGTAATAATCAGCTTGCGGAGTTCACTATCGAACTTGTAGATAGTATATGCCGCCTCAAAAGTGCTAGCCGGCTTGAAGCGATGATTCTCTTTATCCGCCAACAATGGATACCAGTAACCGCTCAAACGGTAGTAGCTGATATTCTGTAACAAATGCAAAGCCTTGTTCTCGTCTGTAAAGGAAAGTCCACGCTGTTTGAGTAAAGCTATCTGATCCGAAAAAGATATGAGATGTTTAGGGTAAGGAATTTTAGTCATCGTAGTATAAAAATAAAAAGCTTACCCTGAGCGCGCTGATCTGACGGGAAGCGGGGTAAGCATGTTGCTGCAAAGATAAAACAATTCTCTTAAAATACAAAATAGTTGCCATATTTATTGTTTTTGATTCACGGCTTTTTCATTTAAGAAATATAGTTCATCGCTTGTTATTGTAGCAAAAAGCCTTATATTCGTGCGCAGCGATGCTGAAGCACCGCCTTAGGTGTTTCTTCTTATCGTTCATTTTATTTTTTAATCGTTACTAAATATCAGGATTCAACGATCCACTTTTCGATGTTTCGGGTTTGGGCACTGAAATTTACGCCAATCTTAAAAAGCTTACGGCCGTCAGTCGCAAAAGGTTGCGTATAATGCTTCCCGTTGATCTGTCGGAGAGCTTCTTCGGCAGTGCCATCCAACTTGAACTCCATCACATAAATGAATTTATCTGTTTTCAAAACGAGATCGACACGCCCTTCAGCGGTATGATATTCCACTTGCGTATAGAATCCCATTAGCTTAAAGACGATGAAAAGCACATTCTGATAGTGCAGTTCCCGATCACGAATCATTTCGTAAGGGGTATCCGCAAAGAAACTCTGCAGACGGCGGAAAAAAGAATCATAGTCCCCGGCACGAACCTCTTGCACGAACTTCTGAATTTCAAACGGGGCTTCTACTTTATTGGTGTCCGCATAATAAGGAAGCAGAAACTTCATGAACCCCTCCTCCACTTCGCGATTCGGGAATCCCAAACGGTAAATCCCGAATTCACGGTCATACCCCTTGATGGTGAGGTAACCGCTCTGATAAATTACGGGAATAGGATCGGTAGAGGAAGAGTCGATGCTGTTCAATACATCCGCATCGGTTTCCACATGCGCCATTTTATGAAGATCATAGTGATGTATCTGCAAGAGTTCTACCAGATAGGTAGGAGTACCCGTTTCAAACCAATAATTTCCAAATTTCATTTTATAGAACGTATTCAGCAGGCTGAAAGGATTGTAAATGCCGATCGAATCTTCCACAAAATGGTACCCGTCATAGCATGCCTTCAATTCACGGCACACCTCTTCATAACCCATCCTCTGCCTGTCGGCAAGTTCGTACAACTCTTGATCCAGATTGGTCCGTATTTCCTCCTCGGTGATGCCGCACAATGCCACGTAACGTTCGTCCATCGACAAATCGATCAGATTGTTCAAAGCACTGAACACACTCACTTTACCAAACTTGGTGACACCGGTCAGAAAAGCGAACCGGATGTATCCATACATTGTTTTGATAGCTCCATAAAAGGCTTGCAATGTCTTGCGAAACTCTTTTTGCAATTCTTCATCCCCAATGGATTGCAGCATGGGCTTATCATATTCATCCACCAGAGATACTATTTTTTCTGTGTTTCGCATGTCATACTTGAAAAGCAACGCCGTGACAGTAAAAAAAGTTTTTCAATTCACACAAGAGAGATGTAATTTTGTCACGTAAATAAAAGCAACAATTATGAAAGAATTAAATTTTGACTGGCTGCTGAACGGAAGCTGCCTGCTGTCGGACGTGGCGATGGCATATTTCACAACCTGTGTTTATCCCCGCTCGGCAGGCAAACGGATGCGCGACGAGATAGAACGTTATCCGAACCTGTACGCCGAACTGCTGGAAGCGGGATACAAGCGTCCCAACACACTGTTGACGCCGCGCCAGATCTGTATCGTGATCCGTCACTGGGGAATGCCCGACACGGTGTACAAGTGGCTGCGCGAGCACCCCGCGGATCGGGTTCAAAAACTGTTCGCCGACCGCAAATTCGACTGATATATTTTATATATCTTTTGTTTATTATTTATTTATGTGCAGGTCTGCATGTTGGCGGCCTCTAAATTCATCCGCACAGAAAGCTGAGCAACAGCGCATTAGGAGTACCAAAGCATGTTGGTGTCCGTGTTGGTGGTTTAGAGGCTCCGGATGATGGAAACAGAGGTTCCGGAAAGGCCCGGACGAGGCTCGGTTTCACCCCCGCAGAGCGTGCACTGCCCTGCAGAGGACCCTGTGACTTTTTGCGCCGTAATGCGGCACTCTGCATCACTTTCTTGCATCACCGGCTGTCCGTGCTTAGCTTTGTCACACCGTTCGGGAAAGAGCGGTACACTCGATAACCTGTAAAATGAAATACTATGAACGCATCGACTGAAACAATTCTGAAAAAAGGATATATCCTGATCCCCAAATCCCTGATCGAAGATTTCCTCAAAGCCGGATTGGGCACAGAGGGCTATCTGGAAGCGTGGATACGCGTATTGGCGCTGGTCAACTATTCGGATACGGAGATCTGTGTGCAAGGCAACCGGATGATCTGCCGACGGGGAGAGACGGTATACACCTACAGCCACTGGGAAAAGGTGCTGGGATGGAGCCGCTATCGCACCCGCCACTTCTTCGAAACCCTGTTTAAATCCGGAATCATGGAGACCGTGGAGAACTCCGCCGGAATCACCCTGCTACGGGTGATAGACTATGATCTCTGGACCGGACAGAAAAAGGCGGCCGCCACCCGGAGCAACCATGCCACGGAGGGTTTCGACGACTTCTGGGACCTCTACCACCGCATCACCCAAAAGGACAAGATAAACATAGCCCGTGCCCGGAAAGAATGGAAAAAACTGACGGCAACGGAGAAGAAACTGGCCTTGGAAAACATCGAGGAATATTATGCCCACCAAAAAGATATACGCTTCTGCAAACAGGCGGCCACGTATCTGGCGGATAAAGCGTTCCTGAATGAATATGAGTTTTAAACCCACCACAAATCCAAATCATTATGCTACAACCCCAAGCACCCGAACTCGAGGAAACCATCCTCGGAGCCTGCCTGATCGAAAAAGAAGGCATGGCACTGGTTGACGAACTGCTGAAACCGGAAATGTTTTATGTCACCCGTCATCAACTGATTTATGCCGCACTGCAGGCGATGTTTCACGCCGGTACGAACATCGACATCCTCACCGCCACCGAAGAGCTGCGCAAGCGCGGAAAGCTGGACGATGCCGGAGGGCCGTTCTACATCACCCAACTGAGCAGCCGGGTGGCAAGTTCGGCACATCTGGAATATCATGCGCGCATCGTGCACCAGAAGTACATCCGAAGAGAAATGATCGTGGGATTCAGCAAGCTGCTGACCCTCTCCGGCGATGAAACCATCGACCTGACAGACACGCTGGTGGATGCTCACAACCTGCTGGACAGGCTTGAAGGAGCCTGCGGACACAACCGGCAACTACGGGATATGGACACTCTGATGCAGGCCACCCTGGTGGAAGCGGAAGGGCGAATGCGGAAAAACAAGGACGGAGTGACCGGCATCCCTACCGGACTGACCGAACTGGACAAGATGACGGGCGGATGGCAAAACAATGACCTGATCACCATCGCCGCCCGGCCGGCAGTGGGGAAAACCGCCTTCGCGCTCCATCTGGCTAAAGCCGCAGCAGCGGCAGGACATCATACGGTGGTGTACAGCCTCGAGATGCAGGGCGAACGGTTGGGTGACCGATGGCTCCTGTCGGCAGGAGAGGTGGACCCGCACCTCTGGCGAAGCGGTAAAGTGTCGCAGGAAACATGGCTGCAAGCCCGGCAGACCGCAGGAGAACTGGCAAGACTGCCCATCTGCGTAGACGACAACCCGGATATGAGCATGGACCGGGTACGCTCGAGCGCACGGCTGCTGCAAAGCAAAGGCAAGTGCGACTTTATCATCATCGACTATCTGCAACTGTGCGACATGCGCACCGAACAGAACAACCGGAACCGGGAACAAGAGGTGGCACAGGCCAGCCGTAAAGCCAAGCTGCTGGCCAAGGAACTGCACATACCGGTCATCTTGCTGAGCCAACTCAACCACGGCTCCGAAAACAGGGCGTACGGACGCCTGGAATTGGCGGATCTGCGTGAGAGCGGCGCCATCGAGCAGGATTCCGACCTGGTGGTTCTGCTCTATCGCCCGGCACTGGCACACCTGGCAACGGACAAGCAGAGCGGATATCCGACAGAGGGGCTGGGGATAGCCATCATCGCCAAACACCGCAACGGCGAGACGGGCAATGTATACTTCGGACACAACAGGAGCATGACAAAAATCGGCGACTATGTGCCGCCGACGGAATGGATAAGGAGGAACGCGAAATAAAATGGAAAAGCCGGAGTCTACAGGCTCTCTATCTCTCCGGCGGACAATCCTGTCACCTGGCAGATGGTTTCGACCGGCAGGTTCAATGCCTTCATCCTCCGGGCATTCGCCTGCTTCTCTTCCATGCGGCCCTCGGCAAGACCTTCCTGGCGGCCCTCCTGGCGGCCCTCCATAGCTGCCGTACTCAATACATCATTCTGAATCATAATCGCATTGATATGTTCATCATAAGC
>ERZ808024.398-NODE-398-length-19877-cov-10.457475_pt1 | contig 19877 bp, 15 predicted proteins | sample MGYA00380181_ERZ808024 | MGnify/ENA primary metagenome ERZ808024 (study PRJEB31490, sample SAMN06133413) | mouse gut metagenome | isolation source: Z2_1 | host: mice | place: China: Chengdu | collected 2015-05 ...
TGATGTGATGCTGTTGTGTGAAACATTTCAAATAGCAATACCAGATGAATATAAGGAAAAGTAAAATTTCAGTTTCATGTTGCTTTTAATAATTGAATATTGAATGATTTTACATAGCCGTTAAGGAGTAATTTTTGCTCCCTAGCGGCTTATTTTATTTTTCAAAGTAGGAGGTGAGAAAATTGAAAATTAGAAAGGTTGATGACAAACCGATGGTCATTCACACCAAGGAGAAAGCCAAGATTCATGCCCACGAACCGAAGGGAGCCAAGATTAAGGGGAGTAACATCTATACAGTAGAGAGAGGTCCTAAGACAGCTGGTGCAAAGGTAACTAATACGGATAGAAAGAAGTCATATCGCAAGAGTACCATTCATCAGTCAGAGTCGAAGAATAAAGGATTATCAAGATTTAAGCGAAACTATAGAGAATCTAACACTTCCATCAAGACCAAGAACACGAATCTTCACATTGCAGGAAGAACAGGTGCACTTGCAGCCGGGGCAGTAACGGAGCATGTGGAAGGTGGTCAGGAGGTATCGCAGGCAGCATATCTTGCATATGAAGCAAGCCGACCTGTTACCGGAACTGCTTCCAAGGGTGCAGCACTTTTCAGGAAAAAGGCGGCAGCCGAGGCAAAGAAGCGAATCAAGAAGGTAGATGCAGGAAAGAAGCTGGCAAAAAAGACAGCAAAGAAAGCTGCCAAAGATACTGCCAAAACCGTAGCTAAAGAGACGGCAAAAGAAACAGCCAAGACTACTGCCAAGGTTGCAGCGAAAACTGCTTCAAAGACAGCTGCTACAGCGGCAGGAACAGCGGTTGCACCGGGAGTTGGTACTGCAATTGGCATAGCAGCTGGATATGCAGCAGGTGTGTCCATAGAGGTCAAGGATGAAAAGATGACCAACCGGAGCAGGAAGATAAAATTCTTTCTGGATAAGATGAAAGCACAGGAGAATCAGACAGACAGCGTGGCAAAGCTGGTAAAGGATCTGATTGTGCGAAAAGCGATTACCTGGGTAAAGGCAGCGGCACCGATTGTCGGACTGGTGCTTTTATTACTTGTTCTTGTAGTTGCCATGATTGCGGTTCCGGTTATTGCGGCGATAGCAATCCTTTACAATTCTCCATTTGCTTTATTTCTGCCACCACTTGAATCAGGAGATACCGTGCAGACAGTAACGAGTGCTTATGTGCAGGAATTTAACCGGGATGTGAATACGAAAGTGAATGAGCATACCGGATATGACCTTGGAGAGCTTGTATATGTGGACTATGAAGGTATGGAAGAAAACCCAAGCAATTACTATGACATCATGGCTGTCTATATGGTCAAGCATGGTGTCGGAGATACTGCAACAGTCATGAATGATACTTCAAAAGGCTGGCTGCAGGCAGTTGTAAATGATATGTGTTCATACACCACAAGCACAGGAACAAAAGATGTGGAAGAAACAGATGCAGACGGTAATGTAACTACTGTCACGAAGTCGGTTCTGTATGTGAATGTCACACTAAAATCGTACAGGGATATGATTTCGGTCTATGGATTTAATTCTGATCAGGTGGAAATGCTTGAGCAGATCATGAGTCCTGAGTTTATGGGACAGCTTGGATATGCCGGAAGCGGAAGTGGAGGTGGAGGCGGCAGTCCGGGAGTAAGCTCCATGACTGAGGATGAAATCAATGCCATCCTAAACGAAATTACAGACAGCAGGCAGAAAACAGTCTGCTCCTATGCACTACACAGAGTTGGTTTTCCTTATAGTCAGGATTTAAGAGACAGCGGTAACTATTATGACTGCAGTTCCTTAGCCTATTATTCATGGAAAGATGCAGGCGTGGATATTAGTTATGGCGGTGCAACCACAGCGGCAGCGGAGGCACAGGGACTTGATGAAGCCGGAAAGACTGTCTCCTTTGATGAGTTACAGCCGGGAGACCTTATCTTTTACAGTTTTACAAGCAATGGAAGATATAAGAACATCAGCCATGTGGCAGTATATGTCGGAAATGGCAAGGTGGTAGAGGCACTTAATGAAAGTCTTGGTGTGGTCTACAGGGATGTGGCAAGCACAGGAAAGATTGTTGTGATAGGAAGACCATAACAGGAAATTTGCAGAGAGGGCATAGTCCCTCTCTGAGACTGGAGGTAAGAATGGATTTAAAAGATATGATACTGGTAACAGAAAACGACAGGGGAACAGAGACAAATATGCTGATGACTCTGGATGATTATAAGAGTTTTATAGCAATTGATGATATGTCAGAGCTTGCAGAAAATTTGTTGCAGCTTGGAAGGACACTTGGTGAAGCAGATAACTTCACAGAGTATTACAGGGCAGCAAATGTAACTGTATCTGCGAGATTCTGTCTGGATGATATTCAGCTCGGACATTTTCTTCAGGGATTTTATAACGATTCCAAAGAATTTCGGTTTGATAAAGAAGCCAGTTCTTCTGAATGTGTTGCAAAGCTTAAGGAGATTGGAATGACCGATAAGGGCTGGGTGGATGATTTTAACCTGCATTATGAAATGGAGAACCGCTCATTTGAAAGGGGACAGACATTTCATAACTTCAATGACCATGATTACATGGTGCTTGAAGCATTATCACCAAGGAATCTTGTGGTGATGGATATGAAGTCAGGTTCCCTTACAATCGCCCTTGGTGCGACAGAGTATAAGCGTTATCCGAAGGATGAGAAGCCTACAAAGGACAATACCACAATCGGGGTATCGTGGGAGCATGGCATTTATCTAGGTTCCACACTTTCAACTACAAATTTCAAGGCATACAAGAGGGAGTATGGCACACCGGAAAAGATAGAGGATATCTATGATTACAGGGCAAAGCTAAAGCAGAAGTTCTATTTTTATCAGGATATGTCAAAGGATGATGATGTACCAAAGAAGCTGCAGAATGACTTCCTTCACCAGATGTATGAGGATTTTGGAACGATTGAAGAGGACTGTTTTTACGACAGGCTGGAAGATGGAAAGTACGATGAAGGCTTTAAGGAAAGACAGGTAAAGGAAGAAAAGAGCCGGTGATGAGATTTTTACAGGAGGCGATATCATATGGAACAGGAATTTGATGTTGAGATAAAAGAAGTGCTTTCACGAGTACAGAAAGTAAAGGCAGAGTCGCTTGACGATGCCATCAATAAGGCAATGGATATGTATTATGCAGAGCAGATAGTCCTTGGAGCAGAGGACATGAAGGGAGTTGATTTTGCACCTATCAGCGAAAGTCAGCTCCCTTCTTCATTAAAAGAAAACGGAGGAAGAGCAAGATGAAAAGTGATTCAACAACAGTAATTAAGAACATGGAGTTTTTAGTAAAGGAACTTCATAAGGAGTGGGACAGATCGGGTGCTTCTAAGGCATCCGTTATTATTTCCCTTGAGGAAGTAGATGGTATCAATGATAAGTTAAAAGAGATTATCTATCAGACACAGAAGTCAGTCGATGAGGATGAGCTGACCTTCAAACAGAGCATTGCAAAGTCCAAGGAGTGCTATGTGCTTCTTCGTGTGGTGCGTAAGATTGCAAAGGAAAAGGATAAATGCGAAAAACAGGCAATCGACAATGAATTTGCAATCGAGCTGGATAAGGATGAGTTAAAGCTCTTTAAGGGATTGTTTGCAGAGATGTTTAAGTAGAGGAGGACAAAGGTATGGGCGTTGATATGAAGGTCAAAGCGATATACGATTCTGAGATTGGTAACATCACCAGATCAGAAAAGAACTGGAAGGATATGTTAAAGGTCGCAGGTCAGTTATACCGCTATGAATTTGACAATATCGTTATGGTAACAGCTCAGAGACCTCCGGAAAAAAGCACACTCATGGCAGATTATGATACCTGGAAAAAGGTGGGAAGATATGTAAAGCGTGGTGCGAAAGGATGCGCTATCTTCCCGTCAAGGGCACTGAATCCACGCATGAGGTATATCTTTGATATCAGTGATACCGGAGGAGCGAATGTCAAGCTGACATGGGACTTGGGGGGAGAGAATCTAAAGGATTATATGGACTTTCTTGTTTCAGAAGGTCAGATTGAGCAGTACGATAACGATGATAAGGAGTCTCTAAAAAACACACTAAAACAGTTTACAGGAACAAATGTTTGGACTATAATAAAAGAAGAGTTCGGAGATAGAATGACCGAGCTTATGCAGCTATCAGGTAGTGTGATAAAGGAATTCAACGAAAAACGCAATGGCTTACAGCAGGAAATGAACATGGAACAGCTTGTTTATTCAAGTGTCATGTATGCTGTAGGGACGAGATGCGGATTTGACTTATCTATGCAAGAACAGGATTTTAGTCAGATCGTAAACATCAGGGATGAAGAGATAGTTTACCGTCTTGGTTCCATTGTATGCGATGTCTCCTGTAGTGTTCTTAGAGAATTTAGTCGTAACTTAAAGACCATTGAGAACGAAAGGAGAATGAATTATGGTAGATGGACTGACTTACACAGAGGTGGACGGACTGATGTATCCGGATATAGCAATGCCGGACGAGGCGGAGAATTTAAAGAAGCTGGGCAAGTACGGAAGGATGGCGATGCATTATCTGGAGGAGAACGAGCCGGAAAGATACAAGACTCTGATAAGATTCGGGATGATGTACGAGAAGATGTCAGAGGTAGAGGAGGAAGCGAATCAGCTGTACGATCAGCTGGAGGAGCAGTATCTGAAGAAGCACAAGCCACAGAATCCATCCTCGACAATGGAGATGTGGAAACTGAGAGAACAGGCGAAGATGCAGGCAGAGGAAGTAGTGCTCCACCAGATAGTAATGAAGTTTCACTAAGAGATGAAACAAAAGAAGAACTGAATAGAGAACTTGATGAAATCAATTCATTGGGTGTTAGTAAGGAAGCCGAATATACACAGGCTTCCTTTTTTTTCGACCAGAATGGACAGGCAAGCTTTGGTGCTATTCATACCGAGGATGAAAACAGCAATCAGTTTATGCGACAGTTCGAGCAGGACAGAAAAGCTGCGTTAGCTGGTAAATATAATTATCTGAATCCTAAGAAGTCAGCCACAGTTCCGAGTGAGTATATCAAACAGGTGCTTATGAGAGGAACTGGCTTTATTGGTGGCAAAAGCAGGGTATGTAAGATATATGAGACAGAGATTGATGCAGGGACCAGAGCAAAGCGTATCAAAGCTGAGTATGGTCAGGGAGGTGCAGGCTGGCCGCTTGACGGTCTGGGACTACACGGATATGACACATTTCATGGTAATGGACTTCGTTTTCAGTGGAGAGATGAAGATGGTGAGGTTGAAGGATATGTTTCATGGAAAGATATTGAAAAGGAGCTAGGAGTTCTTATTCTTACAGGAGAATATCAGCCGGAGACACCTCGTATTGACGAGCTTGCAATGGATGGACTGCGTGAAGATGATGATGTCATTGATGCAGAATACAGGGAAGCAGAAGAGGCAGAATCAGAGATTGATGATTATGCCATTCCTGATGAACCGGAAAGTTATGCAGTCAAACGAATGACACCACAGGAAGCTGATGAGGACCGTATGGTTACAATGGCTGAATATGGTGCAGAGATTGAAGCTGAGTCTGAGACTAATAAAAAAGATCCGTCTGATTTGCAGTATATTACACCAATTGATTATGCCAAACGAATAGCAGAACTTGATGAAGACCTGCGTGATGCAGCAGAGATTCTGGTATCAGATTGCAGCTGTTATACACCTTTCAGGGCATTTCTAATGGATGTGGTGCAGTCGGACTTTGCATTTATGCCGAATAAACTTGACCTTATCAGGGATATAGCATTAGGTGCAGATAATGCAGAAAGAAAAGCATATTCCAATAATAAGTATGGTCTTGTGGAATATTCAATCAGAAGTGCTTACGTGAAGATCAGCTATAAGAACCGAAATGGTGAACGTAAGGAAGGCTCACTGGACTGGCGTGAAATTTATGAAATCTTATCCTATATGGTAAAACAGCCATTTTACTGTGGAGAAGATCAGAAAAAGTATTATCAGGAAACAAAGCAGCAGACGGACAGGAGTAAGATGAATCCTGTCTATAAAAGATTCTTTGATATTGAGGATAGTGTCAGAGCCAATCGTCTTGAAAACAGGGAAAGAGCGATTACAAATGGCTGGAATACTAAGATTGATGAGAACGGACATGTAATTTCTGATCATACAGTGTCAGTATCTGCGGGTGGTATCCAGACTGATACAGAATCGCTGGAAGCTGTGGATTCAACATCAAAGCAGGAGTCATTACAGCAAGTAGAAAGCCTTGATACTGAGAAGAATATTACCGGGCAGAAAAAGCACAACTTCCACTACAACCTCTGGGAAATGGAAAAAGGCGGTGCCAAGACCAGATACCAGTGGAATATGGATGCAATTCGTACTTTAAAGCAGATTGAATCAGAAAACAGGCTTGCAACACCGGAGGAACAGAAAACCTTGTCGAAGTTTGTCGGATGGGGCGGACTGTCACAGGCATTTGACGAGGAAAACGCAGGCTGGAGCAAAGAGTACAAAGAACTCAAAGAGATGTTATCGGATGAAGAGTATGCTGCAGCTAGGGCAACAGTAAACAATGCTTTTTACACTTCACCGGAGATTGCCATGTGCATGAACTCGGCACTTGTCCAGTTTGGTTTCAGAGGTGGCAATATATTAGAGCCATCAATGGGTATCGGTAACTTCTTTGGAAGTATGCCGGCACCTATGCAGCGAAGTAAGTTGTATGGAGTTGAGCTTGACAGTATTTCAGGAAGAATAGCAAAGCAGCTTTATCAGAATGCGAATATCAGTATCACAGGTTTTGAGAATACCACATATCCGGATAACTTTTTTGATGTGGTTGTGGGAAATGTGCCATTTGGTGATTACAAGGTGTTTGATCCAAAGTACAACAAGTATAACTTCCGTATTCATGATTATTTCCTTGCAAAAGCACTCGACCAGGTAAGACCGGGAGGGATGGTAGCAGTAATTACCACAAAGGGAACACTTGATAAAACAAATCCTACCATCAGAAAGTATCTGGCAGAGAGGGCAGAGCTTGTTGGAGCAATCAGACTTCCGAATACTGCATTTAAGGATAATGCAGGAACCGAAGTAACTGCGGATATTCTGTTCTTACAGAAGAGGGAGAGAAAGATTGATATCGAGCCGGACTGGGTACACCTTGGTGTGACTGAGGATGGTATTGCAGTCAATTCATACTTTGCAGAACACCCGGAGATGATTCTTGGTCATATGGAATATGATACAAGAATTTACGGACAAGATAGCAGATACACAGTCTGTGTGAATGATGATGAGAACTTTAATATGTATGAAGCACTCAATAAGGCAATCAGCAATATTAAAGCACAGATGACAGATTTTGAAAGGGCAGCAGATAGTGAAGAAAAGGCTGAGGAAGTTATTCCTGCAGATCCCGATGTGAGAAATTATACTTACACATTCTTTGAAGGAAAGCTCTACTACAGGGAAAATTCCGAGATGGTAAGAAAAGAAGTATCTCAGACTGCTGAGGAGAGAATCTTAAAATTAGATGAAATCAGACAGATAACAAGAGAATTGATTGATATTCAGATGGAAGGCTGCAGCGAGGAAGAGCTTGCAGATAAACAGAGACTTCTTAATGTAAAGTATGATGCATTTGTAAAGCAGTATGGAGCCATTACTTCAAAAGCAAATAGGATTGCCTTCAGAGATGACAGCGATTACCCGCTTCTTTGCAGTCTTGAGGAAGTAAACGAAGACGGGGAGGTGAAGAAGGCGGATATGTTCTATAAGCAGACGATTAAAGCAAAGACTGTCATAGACAGAGTGGAAACTGCGGTGGAGGCTTTAAATGTGTCAGTCAATGAATTTGGGTATGTGAATCTTGCATATATGCTTTCTATCTATCAGCCAGATATATCTGGAGCATTGGAGAATCTGGCAAAGGAAAGCGGTAACCCGGTGGAAGAGATTTCATTAAGTGATGATGCTGCAATGGAATTAAAGAGGTCAGCTTTGGTTAATGAGCTGGAAGGACTGATTTTTCTTAATCCCGACCGTTACAACGAGAATAACCCGGATATTGGCTGGGAGACAGCGGACGAATATCTGTCGGGCAATGTAAGGGATAAGCTTCGTGTAGCTAAGGCTATGGCAGCAGATACCGATAATCCACAGGCTGAGAGGTTTGCAGGCAATGTGGCAGCCCTTGAAAAAGTGCAGCCGGAGTGGATTGAAGCCTCGGATATTGATGTGAAGATTGGTACGACATGGATTGAGCCGCTTGATTATGAGCAGTTTATCTATGAGCTTCTTAATACACCAAGGAGAGCAAGGGCAGTCAGAAGCCAGTATTATAATTCGGGTATTCAGGTACACTTAAATAAAATGAGCATGGAATGGTTCATTGAGAATAAAAGCATGGATAAGCATTCAGTGGCAGCTACTAAGACTTATGGTACAAGCCGCATGGATGCTTATTCTATTTTTGAGGATACACTGAATCTGAAAACTGTAACAGTCAGGGACAGGATTGATGATGGGGATGGCAAGTATCATTACGAAGTCAATAAGAATGAGACAATGCTTGCAAGGGAAAAGCAGAACATGATCAAGGAAAAGTTCAAGGAATGGCTGTTTTCAGAGCCGGAACGCAGACAGAAGTATGTGGAGTATTACAATGAAACATTCAATAACATCCGCCTGCGTGAGTATGATGGAAGCCATCTGCAGTTTCCAGGAATGAATCCGGCGATTGAGTTAAAGCCTCATCAGAAGAATGCGGTAGCTAGAATCCTTCTTGGAGGAAATACCTTATTGGCGCACTGTGTTGGTGCAGGAAAGTCCTTTGAGATGATGGCAGCCTGTATGGAGCAGAAAAGACTTGGACTTGCCAATAAGACAATCATGGTAGTTCCAAAGCCGCTTATCGGGCAGACTGCAAGTGAATTTTTAAGGCTTTATCCGTCAGCCAATATCCTGGTTGCTACGGAACGTGACTTTGAAAAGAGTCGCAGAAAGCAGTTTGTATCAAGAATTGCGACTGGAGATTATGACTGTATAATCATGTCGCATTCGCAGTTTGAGAAAATTCCTATCTCGGCAGAGAGAAAGGAGAGGATGCTTAATGAGCAGATTGAAGAAATCAGCTATGCGATTGATGAGATGAAGGAGCGTAACGGAGAACGATGGACCGTAAAGCAGATGGAGAGTCAGAAGAAAAAACTGGAGGAACAGCTAAAATCATTAACTGATGAGAGTAGAAAAGATGACCTGATTACCTTTGAGGAGCTTGGTGTAGATTCCATCATGGTAGATGAAGCGCACAATTTTAAGAATCTTGCCATATTTTCAAAGATGAATAATGTGTCGGGAATCAGCAGTTCAGGGGCTAAGAAGTCAACGGATATGCAGCTTAAGTGTCAGTATCTGTCAGAGATAAATGATGGCAGAGGCATTGTATTTGCAACCGGTACACCAATATCCAATACAATGTGTGAGATGTATGTTATGCAGCTTTACTTGCAGAAGGCGGCTCTTGAAGAGATGGGAATTTATCACTTCGATTCATGGGCTGCAAACTTTGGTGAGGTGACTACTGCATTGGAGCTTACAGTTGAAGGGAGCGGTTTTAGATTTAAGAGCAGATTTAATAAATTTACCAATCTGCCGGAGCTTATGAATATCTTTCGTGAGGTAGCCGATGTGCAGACAGCAGACATGCTTGATCTTGATGTACCGGCTCTTCGTGGTGGTAAGCCTATCATTGTGGAGTCAGAGCCGGACTGGTATGTAAAGCAGGTCATGGAAAACTTTGTTGCAAGAGCAGAGCGTATCAGAAGTGGTGGAGTTGATCCAAGTGAGGATAACTTTTTAAAGATCACTCATGAGGCAAGACTATTAGGAACGGATGCAAGACTGATTGATAAGGATGCTCCAAATAATCCGGATGGAAAGCTCAACAAGGTAGCGGAGAATGTGTGGAGAGAATATGAGAAAGGAAATGCTGATGGTCATATAGGCTGCCAGCTTATTTTTTCGGACATCGGTACACCGGGACCGGATAAGGATTTTACCATCTATGATTATCTGAAAGAAACACTTATCCAGTATGGTATTCCGGCAGGGGAGATAGCTTTTATCCATGATGCAAAGACGGATGCACAGAGGGAAGCACTTTTTAAGGAGATGAGGACAGGTAAAAAGAAAGTCCTTATCGGTTCAACGGACAAGTGTGGAACTGGAGTTAATGTGCAGACACACCTTGTTGCTATGCATCATGTGGACTGTCCCTGGAAGCCTTCTTCCATTGAGCAGAGAGAGGGACGAGGCATCAGACAAGGCAATGAAAACAAGGAAGTTGCAATATACAGATATGTTACCAAAGGAACCTTTGATGCATACAACTGGTCGCTTGTGGAGAATAAGCAGCGTTTTATCAGTCAGGTTATGACCAGCAAGGCAGTAAGCCGAAGCTGTGAGGATATCGACGAGGCAACTCTTTCTTATGCAGAGATTAAGGCGGTTGCAACTGGCAATCCGTTAATCAAAGAAAAGATGGAGATTGATAATGATGTCCAGAGACTTAAGCTTTTAAAGGCATCTTATGACAATCAGAGATATGGCTTGCAGGATAACTTTATGATTAAGTACCCGAAGCTCATTAAGACAGCAACAGAAAAGCTTGCCAATGTAAGAGAGGATGTAAAAGCAAGGGATAAAGAGCTGATTGATAATCCGGAATTTGCCATTACCATAGGCAGGGCAACTTACACAGAGCGAGTGGATGGCGGAACGATGATGCTTGAAGCAATCAGCAAGTGCAAGACCGGAGAGACAACTGCAATCGGTAAATTCCACGGATTTGAACTGCTTGTGGAAAAGAACTTCCTTGGCATCAATTATATGGTGCTTCGTGGAAAGACTGAGTACAAGGCAGAGCTTTCCACAAGTCCTGTCGGCAGTATGGTAAAGCTTGAAAACCTGTTCAATGGACTCCATGAGAACATTGATTTCTTAGAAAAGAAGATTGAGCAGTACCAGAATGACCTTGAAGCATCAAAGGCAGAGTATGACAAGCCATTTGCGTACAGTGAAGAACTGAATGAAAAGCTGGCAAGGCAGTGTGAACTGAATGCTCAGCTTGACCTTGAGAACGCAAAGGCTGTGGATGCAGACCTGAGCGGACCGGAGGAAGAAAGAGAAACAGATGACAGGATGGAACCTGCAGCAATTGTGGCAGAGGATAAAGGTGCTTATCCAGCCGACAGAGAGGGCAGAACACGATAGGAGAGTGAATAATATGAGCATAAGAAAAGTGGTCGCAGGACTACTGATTACAGCAGGGATTGCCATTATGGCAGTCCCTTTTTTCTGGCGGGCAACCGGAGAAAAACAGACAGAACAGCTCATAAGTGAATTTGAGCAGACATTGGAGGATGATTACGATGAAGAAACAGATGTGGAGGAAGAGCAAACCTCCATTAGTGAAGAGGATGAAGCCATTCTTAAAGAAGGCGGTGTTATCGGCATCATTGAGATACCGGGCTTAGATATCAGGTGTCCGGTAATGGAAGGAACCACAAGTAAAGTGCTTAATGCCGGGATTGGTCATATAGAAGAAACAGCAGGAATCGGTGAGAGTGGTAACTGTGTGTTATGCGGTCACAATGGCAGCAGATATGGCACATTTTTTACACCACTAAATCAGATATCCATAGGTGATGAAGTGATGATAACCGACAAAAAGGGATTGAAGCATATCTATGAGGTAACACAGACAGAGGTAGTAAATCCGTATGATAACAGCATCAAGACACAGAGTGATGAAAAAGAACTAACTCTTTTTACCTGTTCCCAGAAAGGAACCATGCGTTTTGTGGTCAGGTGTATTTACAAGGAGGCGGTGATGGATGAATAAGAGATACCGGTTAGGTGAGATAGAAGAGGCAGTATCGGAAATGGAGGAGTTAATCGGGCTTGAGGATGATATTGCAGAAATTGATGATGACTTTCAGATAGTCGTAAGCGGCTGGTCAGTATATGTCGAAAGCCTGAATCTGACACTCAGACAGGGAATAGCCTGTGTATGGGATGCGGAGGAAGGATTATTTATGCCTGATTTTGATGTGACCATCGTGTATGAGGGGAACATTGAAACACAGGAGTGGCTCTACTACGAGCAGGATGGAATGGTTGTTACACTTGGCAACTGGTTAAATGGCAGATTGTCTTGTGAACAGATAGAACAGCTTTGGTGTGAGCTTATCATACCAAAGCAAAACAAAGAACAAAAAGAAAGCGAGGAATAGCATATGAAGTATTCAATTAAGGTAAACGAAGTAAGAGCAAAAGAGGGCAGCAATATCAAGGGATTTGCAACAGTAGTATTTGGTGATTCATTTAAGATTACCAATATTGCAATCCTTGAGAATAAGGACAAGGGAGAGCTTTTCGTATCAATGCCAAGATACCGCTCCAATGAGCGTGATGAAAGCAATGGCGTGATCTATAAGGATGTGTGCAATCCTATCACAGCAGAGTTTCGAGATGAACTCTATACCAATATCCTTGATGCCTATGCAAGAATCAAGGAACCGGAGAAAGAGGAGACACAGAAGCAGGAACACACAAAGGAAATGCCGGAGTTCTCTGTAACTGTAACACCTTATGAGAGAGAAGGCAGCAATATCAAGGGGCTGGCACGTATTTACTTTGAAAACAGTTTCATTGTAAATAACATCAATATTGTGCAGGGCAAAGAGAAAATATTTGTATCAATGCCTTCTTATAAGACAAAGCAGGTGGATGAGCAGGGCAAGCCAATCTATCAGGATGTCTGCTATCCGGTCACAAAGGATTTCAGGGAAAGACTTTACAATGAGATTATCTCGGAATATGAGAAAGCAAAGGATAAGAGCAACGAAAAGGCGAGGGAGAGTGCCGAGAAACATCATGGCAATCCCGATAAAGAAAAAGACAAAGAGGCAACACCCTTTCGATAATCAGTAATCAGAGTACAGGGGCGGCCAAGGCTGCCCCATATACAGAATGGAGGAAACAGAATGGATATGGAAGCAGGAAAAACACTTACCAATGAGGAGGTCGTAAGGGAACTTCTCGAATTGCTAAAGAAGAATGCCATGAAAGAGCAGGCAAATGATGTATTTGAGATATGCAGCTATGTGGGTGGACTGGAGAAAAAGATTGATTCCATGACGGAAGAACTCACCAATATGCAGAACCAGATCAAAGAAATGCAGGAAGATACCCTTGTCAATAATGCTAAAAAGGCATTGTCAGAAGCACAGGAGCGACTTAATGCCAGATGTGAGCAGATAAAGTCACAGATATTGGAAGTGAAAGCACAGGTCAAATCTACAGCAAAGAGCATAGTTGATGAAGCAAAGGCAAAGGGAAGAGCTGCATTATACAGGGTGTCTGAGTTCTTAGGAATTAAGAAAAGACTTCTTGATATTCGGGAAAATGTAAGAGGAACAATCAAGACTACGGATAAGGATATAGCAAAGACGGCACTTCTTGCAAAAGGATTTCGTGAAGCCGGTCAGACAGCAGCCAATGCATTTCGTACTTTTGCTGACAAACCAGAAGTGGATTATTCACAGAAAGAGCAGAAACATCCCATTACAAAGGCGGTGCTTGCACCTATGAAAGCAGTGAAAAAGATGCTTGTATCAATGGAGCTACATCTGGACGCTTCGATTGATAAGCTGGATAATCTGGCTATGAATGTGCAGCTTGATAAGGAAAAGCATACGGAGAATGATAAGGAACAGAAACAGACAGAGCAGGAGAGGGCAGAAGCTGAGCGAGTGGAAGCAGAGGTTGTATATTCACCGATGGTAGCCGAACCGCAGGAGTATCAGTATAATGCAGATGCATTTGAGGCTAGAGGTGTGGATGAGGTGAAGCAGGAAGCAGCACATAAGGAAGTATCGAAGGTAAGAGAAGATAAAGCCAGATAATAGTGAGGGCGTGGGAGAAATTCCTGCGTCCTTTTTTTATATCGATTTGTTGCAATACAGAACATTAATTTGATGTACAAGGGATGATTATTGGATAGTATAAAGTGCTATAAATAAAGCATAAGGAACAGATGCATGATAAATTAGTTAAATAGAACATTTACGGAGGTGGCAGTTATGCATATATTGGCGTTTATTTTAATATTTGTTAGGGCAAGGCCCTGTTGAGCAAAGCTCAACAAATAAACCACTTGCTATGCGAGTGGTTCTGATTCGGTAAGTGTTCAAGAAGTCATAAAGTTGTGAGTATAGTCGAAGTTGTCTATTTCTTTGACAAAACGCCTAATTTGTGCTAATATGATGAACAATTAAGACAAGGAGGTTGCTCAATGAGTTTAGGAGAGGCTATAAGAATGTCAAGACAAAAAGCTTTTTATACACAAGAAGATTTTGCACGGAAACTTAATGTTGCTTTATCAACGGTTAATCGTTGGGAACTCAATAAAGCAAAACCAAATATGAAGGCAATGAAAGCAATAAAATCTTTTTGTGAAGAAAATAATTTGAATTATGAGATAGTGGAAGAAGCTTGGCTTACTTTACCAAAGGAGGATAAATAAATGCTTGCAACCAGTAAAACTGATTTACTCAAAGAATTGAAAAGACGAGTTGAGGATAAAATTTTAGAACCTACAAACTACGAACTTTTGAAGAAGTTAATCGAAAAAGCTGATACACTTGATGAAGCAATTATGATTACTGAACTGGGAACAACATATAAGAGAACAGGTTTTCACTTCGATAAAAGACTTGAAAAGTTGTCTGATACAATCAAATATTTTAAGAAAAATGATGCTCTTTCCTTTGAAACAGATCCAAGTAAAAAGCATCATAAGCTTATTATTGGCGATAACTATCCTGCATTGCTAAATCTTTTGATTGAATATAAAGGCTCTGTTGATGTCATTTATATTGATCCACCTTATGGAAAAGATACGATGGGAGATTTTGCAAAGACTAATTATGAGAATGCTATTACGAGAGATAATCTGTTATCAATGTTGTATCCTCGTTTACTACTTGCGAAGCAGTTGTTAAGTGAAGACGGCTTGATTTTTTGTAGTATAGATGATAAAAATCACGCATATGTAAAAGGACTTTTCGATGAAGTATTTACTGAACGTTGTTTTATAAATTCCTTTGTATGGAAGAAAAATTCAAGTGGTAAGACAGAAAAAGATAAATTTACGGTAAACACAGAGTATATTTTACTCTATGCAAAAACTGATAGATATACTCTTAATGAAACTTATAAAGAACTTGCTGAATCTACAAAAGCAATGTATTCAAAAGATGATAATGATGGTAGGGGTAAATATGCAACTGTAAGTTTACAAAAGCCCAAAGACCCGGGTCCTGAAACAACTTTTGATTATGTAGATAATACAGGCAAAGTATGGACTTGTCCTCCAAAGGGTTGGAGAATGACATATAAAAAAATCAAAGCATTAGAAAATGACAATAGATTGTATTTCGAGGGTGAAAGCTTGCGTGTCAAGGATTATTGGAATGAACGAAAAAATGCAGGCAAAAGAATTGATACTTTATGGAATGATTTGCCAGAAAATAGTGCGGCAAGTAAGGAATTGGAAAAGATATTTAATCAAAGAGGAATATTTGACAATCCGAAGCCTACAGAACTTATCAAGCGTTGCCTTGAGATTAGTAATTCTTCTGCAATTGTATTGGACTTCTTTGCAGGATCTGGAACTACTGGACAGGCTGTTCTTGAACTTAATAAGGCAGATGACGGAAACAGAGAGTTTATTCTATGCACTAATAATGAAGTGACGGATTCCAATCCTAATGGCATAGCTTATGATGTTACAAGTAAACGATTGAAACGAGTTATGACAGGAAGTTGTTATGACGGGACAAAAGATTTTGTGTGGCTGAAAGATAACACTCCTTTAGAGGATAACCTTGATGTTTACGAAATAGCTGATGTTTCCAATTTTGAAGCAACAGCGGGTAAAACGCCTTTTGATGTGATTGATGAAACTCTTTACGGAAAAGAAAAATGTACCTCGATAAAAGAAAAAGTTGAATGGGTGTGCGAGAACTTTGAAGCAACTCAAAAACAGTTGGAGGAGAATTAAATGCTTGCGGAAATTCAAGAATTGCAAAATGATGCTGTATCACAGCTTATTGCAACACTAAAATCAACGCCAAAAGATTCATATACTTTTAGAGCCCCAACAGGAAGTGGAAAAACATATATGATGGCTGATTTTATGAATCGAATGATTGAAATCAACCCAGATATTGTTTTTCTTGTTTCGTCATTATCTAAAAGCGATCTTGCAGTACAAAACTATGAAAAGTTTTGTGAGTACCGAGATAAGCAATATTTCAAGCAATTAAATCCTTATTTAATGACAAGTAACATTGCAGGTGAAGAACGCTTGCATATTCCATCTGATTTTAATGTTTATCTTTTGCCGAGGGATTTGTATAAAGACGGATCACGCTTAATGCAAGGACCTATGGTGAATTTCTTGACTGAAATGAGATTTATTGAAGGTAAAACTATTATTTGGATTAAAGACGAATGTCATATTGCTACTTCAAATCTTGATGCTATTGCTAAGAACTACTTTGATGCAACAATCAACTTTTCAGCAACTCCGAAGCTGTCAAGAGGTCAATATCCCGATGTAGAAATTACGGACAGTGAAGCAGAGCAATGTGGATTGATTAAGCGTGTTGTTTGGGGTGAAGATGATTGTACAGTTGAAGATGCAATCAAACAATTCAAAAAGATTAAAACTGACTATCGCAATTTGTTGGGAGTTAATCCTTGTTTGATTATTCAAATTTCAAATAAAGCTAAAGCTGATGAGGAACTTGAAAACGAAATTTTGCCAGCTTTGAACAACAATCCAGAACTTAAGTGGATGCTTATCGTAAACGATTCAAAGGAATGTGACACAAACGATGTATTCAAGGCGAAGAAGCTGAAAGTTGAGCGTTGGAAAGACTATGCCAAAGGAAATCTCAGCGGTATTGATGTAATTATATTTAAGTTGGTTATATCAGAAGGTTGGGATATTCCAAGAGCCTGTATGCTCTATCAAGCAAGAAATTCTCGAAGCAAGCAACTTGACGAACAGGTTATCGGCAGAGTGCGAAGAAATCCGAGATTGCTTGATTTTGAAACACTTTCAGATAAAGCAAAGAGCCTGGCAACAACTGCGTGGGTTTGGGGTGTTTCTAAAAATGATATTGGTAAAAGTTACAGTGTAAGGTTGCGAGATGAAAAAGAGGATATTACCAATAATATCCGAATCAAAACGACAAAGATTAAGCCGTTGTCAGATAAAGAGGACTTTGACATAGATAAGTTCTTAGGAGACCAAAAGCCTATTCTTGCACACAAAAGTATTTTTGAAATTAATCGTCAATTGAAATCTATTGATTATACTGTTAAGGATATGATTTACGATTATGCTACTGATTACAGCAAATGGTGGCTTGTATCCGAACACGCACAGGATATTGCAAAAGAAAGTAGACAATATATGTGTGATTATTCTCAAAGTATGGTTTTAGGTAGCGAGGAATCATTTTCAGACTCAAGTTATTATTCAGTTACCGATAAATATGTGAATATTAGTAATTGGGTGTGGAAACGCAGAGATGGTGCTGAAAAATTCTCGTTTGATAGTGAAGCAGAGAAAGATTGGGCTGCTATATTAAAAGACATCTCCGCTTCTTCGATAGCATCAGTTGTTACAGGAAAACGCAAAAAGAATGAAATGGCTGGGCAAAAAAATTTGTTTGGTGAAATAGAAAAAGATACTGTAATTAATGAAAAAGAAGTGTTTCTTTGGGGCAAAAACTTTGTTCCAGAATCAGGAATCAAATTTGAATATTATCTTGGAGCAGTACATTCTTCATATCCTGATTTTGTAATGAAAGATAAGTTTGGAAGAATACACATCTTTGAAGTAAAAAGTGTAAATCAATCTGCTTCGTTTGGCTTTGATAACAATATTTATATTTCAAAGGTTACAGAACTAAAGAAGTGCTATAAGCAGGCTTCGATTGTTACAGGTCATATTTTTTACTTGCCTATAATGAAAGAAGATGTTTGGAGAATTACAAAATACCAAAACGGTATTGAAGAAACATTGACTATTGATCAATTCAGAAATTTTGTACTTAACAAGTAAAAAATAATTACTAATCTTCGGAATAGCATAAAAACATCGTAGTAATACGGTGTTTTTTTGTTACCTAAAACCTATAATTCAATACATAACCACAGGTTAGTACAAAGACCTTGTTGTGATTTTTTGAAAGGCTTAGAAAGGAATATTTACCCTGTTTTCGCCCCGAGAAATTACACAAACAAGGCTTGATGTATCTCATCTAACGTAAAGTTTTTCTTAGATAATGCAGAATAAATAACTCGAAGAGCATTGGTTGATTTTGGGACCAGATACATATTGTAAGAAGAAATCCAAAAAAATCTATGATATTGTGTTTGTTGAAGATGTGTAAATGGTGGTATAATCCTATTATTGATAGATAGTAATAATAGGTGATTTTTATGGAACAACGGAGGCGATTAAGATGAAGTTTGGAATGAGAACACCCAGTATAAAGAAATCAATAAAGGCAAGAACAACCGGAAAAGCCAAGCGAGCTATTAAGAAAGCTTTAATTCCAGGGTACGGAAAAAAAGGTGCAGGATGGATTAAGGATCCAAAGAAAGCAGCTTACAATAAAGTTTATAAGAAGACGAGCTTTGGCATTATGGATTTATTTAAGTAACTATTAGGAGATGATGGAAATACCGAGGTATTCTATTTCAAGAATGCAACCGCTACATTTTCATCATTTACGCATGAACCGGAAGTAGTGAAGTTCTAATGACTAAAGAAGAGTGGTATAAGCAGCTGTTTGATAGATTGGATAATTCCAAGTTCCGAAGCAGTTTCCATCTGAAGCAGAAAGATATTGATTGCATAAATGAAAAAGGCCTTGATACAATAAGACAACATGCTAAGGACTTTATTGCAAAGAGAGAAGCTCCGGCATATATAGCAAATGATGGCAAGCAGACACCAATGCGTGGTCATCCGGTATTTATTGCTCAGCACGCAACAGCTACATGCTGTAGGGAGTGCATCCGAAAGTGGCATAAAATGCAGCCCGGCAGGGAATTGAGTCAGGTGCAGCAGGATTATCTTGTAGATGTAATTATGACATGGATTCAACGAGAAATGGAGAGGCAGGTACATAAATCATGAGTTTGAAAAATGTATTGATTATTGTTGATAACATTGACGAATCAATTAATTTTTATGAAGAACTGTTTGGACTGCGTGTGATTACAAGGCTGGAAGGCAATGTGATAATGTCTGAGGGGCTTGTGTTACAAGATGTAGATGTATGGTATGATAGTACAAAAATACATACAACTCCACATAACAATATGACAGAGCTTTATTTTGAAGATAATGATATAGAAGGCATTATTGAAAAACTGGAGTCTGGCAAGTATGTTGTAAGTTATGTTACGGAATTAACGGAACTTGAAGGTGGACAGAAACTTGTAAGATTCTATGATCCGTCAGGAAATCTTATAGAAGTACGCACACCAATTAACTATAACTGATATGAAATGGATTTAAGGAGAAAATGCAGATATTTGTAGATGCAGATGCGTGTCCGGTAGTGGACATTGTAGAGACAATAGCAGAGAAATACAATATTCCCACCACATAGGGAACAGCGGCTTTTGCGCAATATTAAATAAAAAAGCCGATAACACATAGGTTTTTTGACCTAATGCGTTATC
>ERZ808024.401-NODE-401-length-19820-cov-10.243428_pt1 | contig 19820 bp, 19 predicted proteins | sample MGYA00380181_ERZ808024 | MGnify/ENA primary metagenome ERZ808024 (study PRJEB31490, sample SAMN06133413) | mouse gut metagenome | isolation source: Z2_1 | host: mice | place: China: Chengdu | collected 2015-05 ...
CGCCGATTGACAACAACGACGCAGATGGAAAATCAGGCAAGTTATATGGCTGGTTACTTATTATTCGGTGTACTAGGTGAAGAAAGTGAGGATATGATATGGATAAGATCAGGATTGGAATTGTTGGATATGGCAATATCGGAAGAGGCGTGGAGCTTGCGATCGCCCGCAACGAGGATATGGAACTTAAGGCTGTCTTTACAAGGCGCGACCCGTCTGCCGTGAAGATCCGCACGGAGGGAGCGTCGGTGAAGCACATGGACGATATGCTGTCCATGAAGGATGAGATCGACGTTATGGTGCTCTGCGGCGGTTCTGCGACGGATCTGCCGGTGATGGGGCCGAAGATCGCGGCGGATTTTAACACCATCGACAGCTTCGATACTCATGCGAGGATACCGGAGTATTATGCGGATATGGATAAGGCCGCGAAGGAAGGCGGTAAGATCGGAATTATCTCCGTGGGCTGGGATCCGGGTATGTTCTCGCTGAACCGGCTGTATGCGGAGTCTATCCTGCCGCAGGGAAGCACGTATACGTTCTGGGGCAAGGGTGTCAGCCAGGGGCATTCGGATGCGATCCGCCGGGTGGAAGGCGTGAAGAACGGCATTCAGTATACGGTGCCTGTCGAGGCGGCGGTAGACCGGGTGCGGAGCGGAAGTGAGCCTGCGCTTACGACGAGGGAGAAGCATCTTCGGGAATGTTATGTGGTTCCGGAAGAGGGAGCAGATCTTAAGGCGATCGAGACGGCCATCAAGACGATGCCTAATTATTTCGACGAGTATGACACGACGGTAACATTTATCACAGAGGAAGAATTAAAGGCGCAGCATAGCAAGATGCCTCACGGCGGGTTCGTGATCCGAAGCGGAGAGACCGGGGAGGATGGGAGTAAGCATATCATCGAGTATTCCCTGAAGCTGGATTCCAATCCGGAATTCACGGCGAGCGTACTGATCTGTTATGCGAGGGCGGCGCACCGTCTGGCGAAGGCGGGAGAATGCGGGGCGAAGTCTGTATTTGACATTGCACCTGCCCTGCTGTCCATGAAGACTCCGGAAGAACTGAGAGCCGGCCTTCTGTAGGAGGGCGCCGGAATCATGAAGCTTGGACAGGGGGAGTTTTGATGATATATGATACACATGCCCATTATGACGACGCCCAGTTCGATGAGGACAGAGAAGAGCTTCTGCGTGCTATGGCGGATCACGGAGTGGGAACGATCGTGAATGTCAGCGCGTCCTATGCGTCCTGCGAACGAGTGGCGGATATGGTGCAGGATTATCCCTTTATGTATGCGGCGGCGGGAGTCCATCCAGACCACGCGGGGGAGCTGAATGAGGAGAGGTTTGCCCGCATGCGAGAATTGTTCAGAAGAGATAAGGTGATCGCTGTCGGAGAGATCGGTCTGGACTATTACTGGGACAATGAATCTCACGAGGTGCAGAAGAAATGGTTTATCCGGCAGCTTGAACTTGCAAGGGAGCTTGGTCTTCCGGTGCTGATCCACAGCCGGGAGGCCGCCGCGGACACCATGGAGATCATGAAGGAATACGCCGGGGGCTTGAAGGGTGTGATCCACTGTTATTCTTATTCCAGGGAAATGGCGAAGGAGTATGTGAAGATGGGCTTCTATATCGGAGTCGGCGGGGTGGTCACCTTCAAGAACGCGCGCAGATTAAAGGAAACCGTGGAGGAGATTCCGCTTGAGTCCATTGTCCTTGAGACGGACTGCCCTTATCTTGCGCCTGTGCCTTACCGGGGGAAGCGGAATAACTCGGCGTATATCCGGTATGTTGCCGAGGAGATCGCGAAGATAAAGGGAATTCCTTGCGGCGAGGTTATATCACGTACGGAAGAGAACGCAAAAAGGCTGTATGGACAGCCTTTGACGCGGTAGATGAGCGACTGTCAGAAAATGTATGGGCGAAGCATTTTCTGGCAGTTTTTTTGTTAAAGCCATTCTGCATCCGGCAGAATCCGCCCGGTCTCGTCGCACAGGAGCGTATCGTAGATGATTCCCAGCCGGTAATGCAGCTTCGTGCGGTAAAGCTCCAATTCAAAACGCGGATTCGGGCGTCCGCCGTTCAGCCGTTGGTGATCGTCGATGATCTCTTTGGCCAACAAGCCTTTGTCAATGGGGAGAAGGCTGTGCACTACCAGAGTGATCTGATTCTCCGTGAGGTTCGGAGAGGTCATGACTGTTGAGTACAGTATCTCATACGGACGGCGCTCTTCCAGGCAAAAGGCCAGTGTCAGGCCTATCCCTGCAATAATCAGAAGCTTTGTTCTTTTTTTCATATACAGAATACCCCCTTTTGACGTTATGTATGTTCCTAAAATAAACAGTGTAATATCTTATAGTGTAATTTAATACATCTATTTTTTCAATGAAAATATGGGTATACTTATAAAAAACATGCATGAGGTTGAAGTATGAGCAAGATTGTAATTGAAATAGAGAGGCTATTGGCTGAAAGAGGTATCAGTAAGACTCAGCTGTGCTATATGTGCAAATTACAGCGTACACAACTGAACAGATATTGTAAGAATAAGGTAGCCCGTGTGGACCTGCATACTTTGGAGAAGATCTGTGATTTTCTGAAGTGCGATATAAATGATATCCTGATATTAAAACAAGAAGAACCGGTATCGGAGAATGAGGCGGGGAATGAGATAGAGCAGTGATCTGTGCGTATACAGGTCGCTGTTTTTAGTTGCGGATTGTTTTTGTATAATTTGTATAGAACGGATGACGAGTGTTTGGGTATTGTCCTCGAAAATTAACAGAAATATGAAAAAATATTATCCAACTTAAGAAGAATGTGATAACATAGTATATGGACAACGCAGATGGGGCTAAGAAAGGTAATAGATCATGGGAAAAGTAATATTTCTGGATATTGACGGTACGATTAGAAATTTTGATGGGACGGTACCTGCGACTGCGAAAGAAGCGATCCGCAAGGCCCGGCAGAATGGACATGAAGCAGTGATCAATACAGGACGGGAATATTTCCGCATAGAGAAAGAGATCCTGGATATTGGCTTTGACGGAGTGATCGCCAGTTCGGGCGGATATGTCGAGTATAAGGAAGAGAAGATCGCGCGCAGATATTTTACACAGCTTGCCTATATTGAGCTTATGAAGGATCTTTTGGAGCAGCGGTGTGTAGTAGAGATGGGGAACAGCAGGGAGAGCTATGTGCTCAGGGACAGCAGGGCAGAGTATCAGAAGATATTGGACGATGTGTTTAAGGGGAATTGTATGTGCAAGGAGCCTGTTATGCCTGTATGGGTGGAGTCGCTTCTGGATGTGCCGGAGGTTGAGAAGCTTGTAGTGTTCGGGGAAGCTGACACCGGCGGGACGATTCTGTCCAAGTGGGGATATTCTTTTCATATTACGGAGCTTCGTATTGCCGGCCAGGGAATCTGGGCATGTGAGATCACACCCAGATACAGCACCAAGGCGGAGGGGATGCGCCAAATCCTGAGGGCGAAGGAATGCGGCAGAGAAGATGCGGTCGCGGTCGGAGACAGCGACAACGACATCGAGATGATACGGTACGCCGGGACGGGCGTGGCCATGGGGAACGGAACGGAGTGGGTGAAGGAGATCGCGGATTATGTGACGGCGCCTATCATGGAAGACGGGCTGTGGAAGGCATTTCTTCATCTGGGGCTTTTGTAGAAGGTATCTCTTATATGCTATCGTAAATAGAGAAAATAAGCACAAAAAACAGGGGGATATTTGGTAAATTTTTTTTATAACTTTCTCTTCACTTTCTGACTGGATTGGTGTATGATAGTACGTGACGCTACATATTGTGCAAGAGTACGAGGGAGTATCAATATTTTGTAGGTGAAAGAGAGGGAATTCAATGAATATGGAAGTGAAGACGAATGTGATCAAGCGGAATGGGGAGGAAGTGGTCTTTGACCTTTCTAAGATCGTGAACGCTGTTAAGGCGGCGAATGAAGAGGTAGACAGGATCCATCAGATGAACGAATACCAGATCGTTGCGGTTGCAGATAATATTGCGGCCCGTGTGGGAGAGCTTACTCACGCGGTGAATGTAGAAGATATCCAGGATATGGTTGAGCGCGGTATCATGGAGATGCGGGGATATGAGGTTGCGCAGAAGTATGTGCGTTACCGCTACAGGAGAGAACTGAAGCGTAAGTCCAACACAACGGACAACGGTATACTCTCCCTGATCGAGAATATCAACGAAGAGGTCACTCAGGAGAATTCCAACAAGAACCCTGTGATCAATTCTACCCAGAGGGATTATATGGCGGGCGAGGTCAGCAAGGACCTGTCGAAGCGCGTGCTGCTCCCGGCGGAGATCGTGAATGCGCATGAAGAGGGAATCATCCATTTTCACGATTCTGATTATTTTGCTCAGAAGGAACATAACTGTGACCTGATTAATCTGGAGGATATGCTGCAGAACGGGACTGTGATCAGCGAGACGCTGATCGAGAAGCCGCACAGCTTCTTTACAGCGTGTAATGTGACAACTCAGATCGTTGCGCAGGTTGCCAGCAACCAGTACGGCGGTCAGTCCTTTACACTGGCACACCTGGCGCCGTTTGTAGATATCAGCAGGAAGAAGCTCCGCAAAAGCGTAGTGGAAGAGCGCAGGGAATGCGGAGAGAGCCTGGAGGAGGCGATCGTTGAACGGGTGACGGAGCGGAGACTGCGGGAAGAGGTCAAGAGCGGGATCCAGACGATCCAGTACCAATTGATCACACTAATGACCTGTAACGGACAAGCGCCGTTTGTGACGATATTTATGTATCTGGACGAAGTGGCGGACGGGCAGTTAAGAGAGGATCTTGCTCTGATCATAGAGGAAGTGCTGATCCAGCGTATGCAGGGCGTGAAGAATGAGAAGGGCGTATGGATCACGCCGGCATTCCCGAAGCTGATCTATGTGCTGGATGAAGACAATATAACAGAAGGAACCAGATATTGGCATCTGACGAAGCTTGCGGCTGAGTGTACGGCGAAGCGTATGGTGCCGGATTATATCTCAGCCAAGATGATGAAGGAACTGAAGCGGGGTGAGGTATATCCCTGTATGGGATGCAGATCCTTCCTGACGGTAGAGGATTCTCAGATGAATGAGGACGGACGCCATAAGTTCTACGGAAGATTTAATCAGGGGGTCGTGACGATCAATCTGGTGGATGTGGCTTGTTCTTCCGAGGGGGATATGGATAAGTTCTGGGAGATTCTGGATGAGCGTCTGGAGCTGTGCCACAGAGGGCTTAGATGCCGGCATGAGAGGCTTCTGGGGACGGTATCGGATGTGGCGCCGATCCTGTGGCAGTACGGCGCGCTGGCGCGTTTGAAGAAGGGCGAAGTCATTGACAAGCTGTTGTATGACGGCTATTCGACCATCTCTCTGGGCTATGCCGGACTCTATGAGATGTGTATGCGGATGCTGGGGAAGACCCACACCGATGCGGAAGCAAGACCGTTTGCCCTTGCGGTTATGCAGAGATTGAACGATAAGTGCAAGGAGTGGAGGGATGCGGAGAATATCAGCTATTCCGTATACGGTACTCCGATGGAATCCACTACTTACAAGTTTGCCAAGTGCCTGAAGAAGCGGTTCGGCATTATTGAGGGTGTTACGGATAAGAATTATATCACGAACAGCTATCATGTACATGTATCCGAGGAGATCGACGCCTTTAAGAAGCTGAAGTTCGAAGCGGATTTCCAGAAGCTGTCCCCGGGCGGCGCTATCAGCTATATCGAAGTGCCGAATATGCAGAATAATATTCCGGCCGTGCTGTCTGTGATGAAGTTCATCTATGACAATATCATGTACGCAGAGCTGAATACGAAGAGCGATTACTGTGAATGCTGCGGTTATGACGGCGAGATCTTGATCAAGGAGGACGAGGCCGGGAAGCTTCAGTGGGAATGTCCGAACTGCAGCAATATGGATCAGGACAAGATGTTTGTAGCGCGCAGGACTTGCGGTTATATCGGTACGCAGTTCTGGAACCAGGGCCGGACCCAGGAGATCAAGGACAGGGTGCTGCATCTGTAGAACGGGAAGCGCTGAGGAAAAGGTGAGAATATGCATTATGGAAATATAAAAGAATGTGATATAGCGGACGGCCCGGGGGTGCGGGTCAGTCTGTTTGTATCGGGATGCAGGCATCACTGCAAGGGATGTTTTAATCCTGAGACATGGGATTTTCAGTATGGAAAGCCTTATACAGAGGAGACGGAAGAGGAGATCATAAGGCTGCTTAAGCCGGACTATATCCAAGGGTTTACCCTGCTTGGAGGAGAGCCCTTTGAGCCGGAGAATCAAGGCGTACTGATACAACTATTAAGGAGGATTCGGAAGGCATATCCGAAGAAGGATATCTGGTGCTACACCGGGTATCTGTACGATGTGGATCTTGCAGAAGGAGGAAAGGTTCATACCAGAGTGACGGATGAGATGCTTTCATTTATAGACGTGCTGGTGGACGGTGAGTTTGTGGAGGAGCTCAAGGACGTAACACTGGTATTTCGCGGGAGCAGTAATCAGCGGATTATTGAACTGAAGAAAAAGTATGAATGAACAAAAAAGGCTGCTGCGGTATGCGGCAGCCTTTTTTGTGCGATTCCGCCGTTGTTACCTTACTTTTGCCTGGACGGACAGGCTGTCCTGTTACCTTACTTCTGCCTGGACGGACAGGCTGCCCTGTTACCTTACTTTTGCCCGGACGGACAGGCTGTCCTGTTACCTTACTTCTGCCCGGACGGTCAGGTCTTCCGGCCGGGCGGCAATGGACGCACCGGGCACAGAGAAGGACGGCATCCCGTCGCTGCCCCAGAAGACCTTCCCAACATAAGTATTGCGGCCTGCATCATAGAGAGGCTGATAATCGCCTTCTCCCAGATACCGTTCTTCCTGGCGGCCGTGATAGATGATCAGGTCCTCGGTTCCGTCGGTGGATTGGGTGAAGCTGTTATGTCCAAGGCCGTAATATCCGGTGACAGAACTGCTCTGGAATACCGGATACGGGCATTTGGTCCAGGATGCGGGATCCAGAAGATCTGAGTTCTCATCTGCATACAAGAGTCCGACGCAATACAAGGCGTCCGTTCCGCTGGCGGAAAATGTTACGAATATCCGCCCTTCATGCCGTATGACGGCAGGTCCCTCATTGACAGGGAAGCCGTGCAGCTCCCAGTTATACTCGGGATGAGTCAGGCGCACGGCAGGGGTGCAGACGGTCCAGGGATCCGCAAGCCCGGCGATGAAGATATCCGAGATATTGTCTGTCTTCTGAGCCCACAGGAGATAGTCCTTCCCGTTATGGTTCAGGTATGTGTGATCCAATGAAAAATCTGTGAATGCAATGTCTCCTTTAACGGTGGTCTGAACCGGTCCTCTCTCGATCCAGGAATCCTGCATAGGATCGGAGCCTGTGCAGGCGAGGCAATGAGGACGGATGCGCCAGGAGGAACGATCGGAGATCGTTGCGGTATAATAGACGAACCATTCGCCGTGGATATAGTGGAGCTCCGGCGCCCACAGGTGCGGGCTCATGGTGCCGCCGTTAACAGGCTTCTTCTCATAGATGATCTTCTCTGTATATCTGCCGGAATTGTCCGTCAGATCTTCCAGCGTGTCTGCGCACCGCAGGATCAGGTACAGGTATTGGTATCTTCCGTCCAGATTGTGGCCCGCGTCAGTGTGAGACGCGATGAAGTAATATTTCCCGTCCGTGTGCCTGTAGACGTAAGGGTCCGCGCGGTGGCTGATGAGAGGGGCGGCATACTTCGGCTCCTGTATTGTGCCGGTATGTCCGTCCCAGATAACAGAGCGTTCCTCGCGCATCCCGTTCGTGTAGGTTACAGAGATCCGCCGCGGCAGTTCGGCTGCGCCAGAAGGCCGAGAGATCTTCTCTACTGCCGATATATACACCGGCTCTGGTGCGCCGTACCTATTCTGCAAGAGTTCAAGGGCAGACAGGGAGAGTTCGCAGCCGCCGGGCTCATGCGCCAGAAGTTCCGGCGTTATAGGAAGCATACTCTGGGGAAGAGGAATTGAATTCCCTCCGTTCAGAGCAAACCAGTCGATGCGGTTATAGCTGTATTCAAGATAAAATTGATTGTTCACCGGAGATTCCCATGTAACTGTGTGGGAGCGGATATAGGCAATTTCTTTTTTGCACAAAGAGTCTGCCGCAGGAAGATCAAGCATCTGTTTTGATTCTATAGATTCCATAAATAATTCCTTTGACATTTAAATTAGAAAATAAGAGCAATATTATTGTAACACAGAATTAGAATATTGACAAGTAGGAAAGAAATATCTTAAGATATATTGTAAAAGTGAACTGTGAACGGATGAGGGAGGCTTTATGGCGACGATTAAAGAGATTGCCAGGGCTTGTAATGTTTCGGTGGCGACGGTGTCGAATATATTGAACCACAAACCGGGGGCGAGCGACGAGACACGCAGGATGGTGATGGATAAGATTAAGGAAATGAACTACACGCCGAATACGGTGGCGAGGAATCTGAAGACGAAGAATACACGGAGCATAGGGGTTATCGTGGAGGATATGACCATATTCAGTATCCCGGATATCGTAGATGGGATCACGGAGCATTGTGAGGAGAAGAATTATCAGATTCTTCTGATCAATCTTCGTTTATTTAAGAAATACAATGATACTTACTACCACAGGGATGATTTCTATGGCATGGTGCGGGATGAGATCTGGAAACTGATCGCCAAGCAGGTGGAGGGGATCATCTATGTGGCGGCTCACGAGAGGACGATCCGTTGTATTCCAGAGGATCTGCCGATTCCGGCAGTGATGGCATACGGATATACAGAGAGCGGCAAGGTTCCGTCTGTTGTGGTGAATGATGAGGACGGCGCATATCAGATCGTGAAGCATATCATCGGACAGGGACATAAGAGGATCGGGGTCATAACCGGCAAGAATGACAGCCCCCATGCCCAGGAGAGGCTTGTGGGGTATCAAAGGGCTCTGTATGAGAGCGGGATCCTGTATAATCCTTCACTGGTCTGTACCGGAGACTGGAACAGAGATTGCGGTTATCAGTTTACCGACAGGCTTCTTGAACAGGGAGTGACGGCTATCTTCTGCATGAACGATCTGATGGCCGGAGGGGTCTACGACCGTCTGGAAGAACTGGAGCTTAAGGTGGGGACGGATATCTCGGTTGCAGGTTACGATAACAGGGAGCTGTCGGGTTATTATAAGCCTCCGCTGTCAACGATCATGCTGCCGCTTCATGATATAGGATATGAGGCAAGCGAAGTGATCATGGAGATGCTGGGCGGCTGCAAGGATATTCTTCCGGTTCACCGTGTAAATTGTTATCCGCTGATCCGTAAGTCTGTGGGAGCGATTATCTGATAAAACGATACATCAATTTGCCGGAAAATATGTGGCGATCGGTGTGATAAATAGAGAAAAAACGAATAAAGATAAAAATAATAAGCGTTTTAGAGCCTGGGAAAGGTGCTGAAACGCTTATTTTGCGTTGTTTTTGTGCAATTTGTACAATATTAAACGTTTAATTTGTACTTGCAATTGTGCAGGTAAAGTGATATAACAAAAGTAACAAGAAAATAAAGCTATAAAATTTGGAAATATCAGAAGTAATGCTGTCTGATATCGATCTGAATAGAAAGGGAAAGCATTTATTTTAGGAAAAAGAGCGCAGCAAAGATTAAACGATTAATTTCAATATTTCAATTAGGATTTCAGGTAGTAAGATTATGACAGAGAGAAAATTAGAGATAAACCCCTTAAATACAATTCCGATAGGACAGATTCATATCCGTGACCGGTTCTGGGACCGTTATATCCATCTGGTGAAGGATGTGCTGATACCGTACCAGTGGGATATCCTGAATGACCGTATCGAGGGGGTTGAGACGAGTCATTGTATCCAGAATTTCAAGATTGCGGCAGGGGAAGCCGAGGGAGAATTCGAGGGGGCGGTCTTCCAGGATACGGATGCGGCGAAGTGGCTGGAGGCTGTGGCGTATACGCTGGAGGTATGGCCGGACAAGGATCTGGAACGCCTTGCAGATGAAACGATTCAGTTGCTCGGGAAAGCACAGTGTGAGGACGGTTATCTGAATACATATTTCACGATCAAGGCGCCGTCCCTGCGGTGGACGAATCTGAAGGAAGGCCATGAGCTGTATACGGCGGGTCATATGATAGAAGCTGCGGTTGCTTATTATGAGGCGACGGGCAAGAAAGAGTTCCTTCATATTATGGAACGTTTTGCGGATCTGATCTGCCGGGTATTCGGCCCCGGGGAAGGTAAGTGCCATGGGTATCCGGGACATCAGGAGATAGAATTGGCGCTGATCCGCCTGTACCGTGTAACGGGCAGGAAGGATTACTTAGAGCTTGCGAAGTATTTTATCGATCAGCGGGGAACAGGAGAGAATTATTTCCTGGCAGAAGAGAAGAACTCCCGGTACAGGCAGATCTTCCCGGAGTTCGCCGGATATGATACGAAGTATTCCCAGTCCCATCTTCCGGTAAGGGAACAGAAGACGGCAGAGGGGCATGCTGTACGGGCGGTATATATGTATTGTGCGATGGCAGACCTGGCTGGTCTGTACCAGGATGAAGAGCTGCTTGGAGTATGTAAGACGATCTGGAAGGATATGACAGAGAGGCGGATGTACATCACGGGAAGCATCGGATCATCCGGTATCCTTGAGAGGTTTACGACGGATTACGACCTTCCCAACAGCGGTAATTATTCGGAGACTTGCGCATCGATAGGGCTTGCTCTCTTCGGGAAGAGGATGGCGCAGCTTACCAGGGATGCTTCTTATATAGATGTTGCGGAGCGTGCGCTCTATAATACGGTACTGTCCGGGATCGCGCAGGACGGGAAGAGCTTCTTCTATGTGAATCCGCTGGAGGTATGGCCGGATAATTGCATGGAACGGACGTCGAAGGAGCATGTGAAGCCTGTAAGGCAGACCTGGTTCGGCGTGGCGTGCTGTCCGCCCAATATTGCGAGGACGCTGGCGTCCATGGGACAGTACATGTATTTCACAGACGGAAAGGCTCTGTACGTGAACCTGTATATCTCTAACCAGACTGTGCTTGAATTGGCGGGAGAGAAGGTAAGCGTTGAGATGAACAGCGACCTTACTAATTCGGGACGTATTGAGATCAGGCTGGGAAGAGATGAAGGAGCAGAACCATACAGTCTGGCTCTTCGGATTCCGAATTATGTGAAGGACTATAAGATTCTGAGGGACGGCGAAGCCGTTGCTGCTGCCGGAAGCCGGAGCGTACAGAAAGAGGAAGCCCAAGAGGTCAGGATAGAAAAAGGCTATTTATATATAGAAGGAATCCGTGAGAAAGAAACGGAATTGGTGATAGAGTTTCATGTACCGGCAGAATTCGTGAGAGCGAATCCGCGTGTGAGAGAGGATTCCGGCAAAGTGGCTCTGGTGAAGGGACCGCTGGTGTATTGCCTGGAGGAAACGGATAACGGCAGTAACCTGCCGGCTGTATTTGCCGATACGGACCAGGAGCCGGCAGAAAGATACGAGGAAGGGCTGCTTGGAGGAGTCACGGTCATTTCTTTCAAAGGCAAGCGCCTGACAGAGGATGCATGGAAGGACGGGGCGCTGTATGCCGGGCGTAAGAACCGCTTCGAGGATGCAGAATTAAGAGCGGTGCCCTATCATTGCTGGAATAACCGGGGAGCCGGAGAGATGCTGGTGTGGATGAAGGAGCTGTTATAAGAATCTTGCAGGGACATATCCCTGAAAGAAATAAAAAAGAAAGAAAAAGGAGGACACAACATGAAAAAGAAGTTAGTTGCTGCACTATTGTGTGTTGCCATGACAGCGTCTATGCTGCTTGGCTGTAGTGCCGGAAGCGAGGGAGGCGGTTCTGACGACTCATCAGGCTCAGGCTCCGCAGGAAAGAACGAGATGGAGGTAGAAGGCGACGCGACAGAGATCGAGGTGTGGACGTTCATCGAGCTTCATCAGCAGTTCTACACCGACATGGCTGAGAAGTGGAACGAAGAGAATCCAGACAAGAAGGTAAAGCTAGTCTTAAGCAATATGCAGTATGACGACATGCACAATAAGCTGTCGCTTGCGCTCGAGTCAGGAGAAGGCGCACCGGACGTTGTTGATATCGAGCTTGGTAAGTTCCCTGCATTCATGACAGGAGAGATCGGGCTTAGAGATCTGACACCGGAGATTGAGCCGTACTTGGAGAACATCATCGAATCCAGATTGGAGATCTACGGCAAAGACGGCGCTTATTATGGATTCCCGACACACGTAGGCGCGATGGTTGCATTCTACAACACAGCGGCTCTGGAAGAAGGAGACGTAGATTATACGACGATCAAGACCTGGGACGACTTCAAGGAAGCAGGCGTGAAGTATCATGAGAAGACCGGCAAATACTTCGCATGTGTAGAGACGACCGCACAGTGGATGATCAACCTGATGTTAAGGCAGAAGGGCGGAGACTACCTGGATGCCGACGGCAATGTTGACATCACCAACGACACGATGGTAGAAGTTCTTGAGTACATCAAGGGAATGCAGGAGACAGGCGCATTCGAGACTGTACCTGGAGGACAGCCGGATAACGAGGAAGCATATCCTTCTTATAACAACGGAGACTACGCGGTACAGATCATGCCATTCTGGCAGACATCCAGATGCGTGAACTATATGTCAGACCTGTCCGGTAATGTTGCGATCGCTCCTACACCGGTTTGGAACGAAGGCGACGAAGTGAAGTCTATCGGCGGCGGCGGTACAGGTACGGCTGTGATCGCAAGCAGCGAGAACGCAGACCTTGCAGCGGAAGTATTCGCATACATCAAGCTGTCTGAGGGAGCTAATGAGGAAGTATGGAACGTATTGGGATTTGACCCGGTTAATACGGCAGTATGGACAGACACAGAGCTGACCCAGAATCCGGAGAATCAGTTCGTGAAATATTTCAATACATATCCGTTCGATGCATTGTTGGAGATCCAGGATGGAATTATGGCGCTTGAATCACTGACAAGCGAGAAATTCCCGTCTATCAACAATGAGTTCTGTAACGTTACACTGAACAACATCTATGAGAATGGCATGGATGTAAAGGAAGCGTTGGAAGAGTCACAGGAGACATTGAAGAACGAGTTCGGCGAGTAGTCCGGCAGATCAGATTGTCTGCGGTCCAGGGAATCGAATATCCAAAAGACATGGGCCGTGATATATGTCCTGGGGCTGCGTGCATAAGCCGCAGCCCCGTTTTGCGCAAAGAGTGAGTCATCTTGCCGGCGGTTTTTTCGGCAGATGGCGATGTGTTTTAGGAAAGAGATGTGAGAGTATGAAGAAACTATTCTATTCACAGAAATTAGCCCCCTATGTATTCGTTCTTCCGTTTGCCCTGACAGTAGTGATATTCTGGATGTTTCCGATCGGAAACGGTATCCTGCTGAGTTTTCAGGATGTTTTGAAGAATGAGTGGGTTGGGCTCGGAAATTATCAAAGACTATTATCAGACAAGATATTCCTTAAGGCGGTATACAACAGCGCGAAGTATATGGTAGGTACTTTGGTTCTGCTGATACCGTTTCCGATGCTGTTTGCGACCCTTTTGAACAGCAAGCTCATGAAGAAGCCTGGATTGTTCAAATCAATCTATTTCATTCCGGCGTTGACGTCAGTCGTTGTTGCAGGTACGATCTTCCGCCTGATGTTCGGGGAGATGAATACTTCTTTAGCGAACCAGATCATCGCAGCATTCGGAATGTCGCCGATCAAATGGCTTAAGGGTGAGTGGACCAGCTATTTCGCGCTGCTGCTTCTGGCGTGCTGGCGCTGGACCGGCGTTAATATCCTGTACTTCTTGGCGGGGCTTCAGAGCATTTCCACGGATATCTATGAGGCGGCATCCATCGACGGTGCGAGCAAATGGCAGCAGTTTGTCAAGATATCCTTCCCGCTGGTCAAACCAACGACAGTATACGTGCTGACCATCAGTATCTATGCCGGCTTGTCTATGTTTACTGAGAGCTATATGTTATGGAAAGGTAATAACTCTCCGCAGAATATCGGACTTACCATCGTAGGATATCTGTACCGTCAGGGAATTGAGAAGCGTGCAATGGGTTACGCGTGCGCCGTAGGGCTGATTCTTCTCATTATTGTCATGATCGTCAATCTGGTACAGCTTAAGGCCACGGGAACATTCGACAAGGAGGAGAGATAGTATGAAGAGTCAGAAGAATAAAAATACACTTGCCACGATTATGCTGATCGTGTTCTTTACAATCCTGGCGATTTTGATTATCATACCTATATACACCATCTTCCTTGCGAGCTTTAAGCCAGGCGGAGATCTTCTGCAGTATGGACTGAATCTGGGGATCGACTGGAGCCGCATGAGTCTAGACAATTATTCGCTGCTGTTCACCGGGCAGCATGAATACTGGAGATGGTTTACGAACAGTATCATACTGACGGTGGTTACGGTTGTGGCGACGCTGCTCGTCAGCGCATTTGTCGGATACGGATTCGCGGCGTATGACTTCAAGGGGAAGAATGCATTATTCATTGTTGTGCTGCTGATCCTGTCGATCCCGCTGGAGGTCGTAATGCTTCCGTTGTATAAGCAGATGACAACATGGGGGATGATGGACAGTTACCTTGCAATCGTGCTCCCGTTCGTTGCACATGCGTCGACGATCTTCTTCTTCCGTCAGTATTTGCTGGGACTGCCTAAGTCGCTTCTTGAGGCGGGGCGTATCGACGGCGCCACAGAGTACGGTATCTTCTTCCGTCTGATCATCCCGATCATGAAGCCGGCCTTTGCGGCAATGGCGATCCTGAACGGTATGAATGCATGGAACAACTATCTGTGGCCGTTGCTGGTGATCCGCTCTTCGAGCAAATATACGCTGACGCTTGGACTGAACACGCTGATCAATCCTTACGGGGACAATTACAGCCTGTTGATCGTGGGATCGTTCTTCTCGATCATACCGATCTTCATCCTGTTTGTGTGCTTCCAGCAGTATTTTATCGAGGGTATGACGGCAGGAGCGGTCAAGGAGTAGTTGGCTTACGCAGATGTGCGGATCTGCCGGCAGTAATGATTAAAAATAGTTTTAGCAGTATGGAATTAGGAGGTAATGAATGAGTAAGACAGCAAAAATGGTGATCGACAAAGATTTTCAGATTTCACGGGTGGATGAGAGGATCTATGGTTCTTTTATCGAACATCTGGGGCGTGCCGTGTATGACGGGCTGTACCAGCCTGGGAACCCGCTCTCGGATGAGGATGGTTTCCGCAAGGATGTGATAGAACTGGTGAAGGAGCTTAATGTGCCGATCGTCCGCTACCCAGGCGGGAACTTTGTATCGAATTTCTTCTGGGAGGACAGCGTGGGTCCGGTATCTGAGCGCCCGAAGCGGCTGGAACTGGCATGGCGGAGTCTCGAGAAGAACGAAGTCGGTCTGAATGAATTTTCAAAATGGACGGATAAGGTTAATTCAGAGATGATGATGGCGGTCAATCTGGGAACGAGGGGGATTGCTGATGCATGTAACCTCCTGGAATACTGCAACCACCCGGGCGGAACGAAGTACAGCGATATGCGTATCGCCCACGGGGTGAAGGATCCGCACAAGGTTAAGGTGTGGTGCCTGGGCAATGAGATGGACGGCCCGTGGCAGCTTGGCCATAAGACCATGGAGGAGTACGGACGCCTGGCGGAAGAGACGGCGAAGGCTATGAAGCTTATAGACCCGTCTATAGAGCTGGTATCCTGCGGAAGCTCAGCCCTTGATATGCCGACCTTCCCGAAATGGGAGTCAACGACCCTTGAGTGTACCTATGATCATGTGGATTACGTGTCCATGCACCAGTATTACGGCAACAGGGACAATGACAGCCTGGACTTCCTGGCGCAGTCCGACGATATGGATGAATTCATCCGCACAGTGATCGCGACCTGTGATTATGTGAAGGCGAAGAAACGCGGGCGCAAGAATATCAATATCAGCTTTGACGAGTGGAATGTATGGTTCCATTCCAATGCGGCGGATGACGATATCACGGAGAATCATCCGTGGCAGGTGGCGCCTCCGATGCTGGAGGATATCTATACATTCGAGGATGCGCTGTTGGTGGGACTGATGCTGATCACGCTTCTTAAGCACGCGGACAGAGTGAAGATCGCATGTCTGGCTCAGCTTGTGAATGTGATCGCTCCGATCATGACGGATGCGGGCGGCGGCGCTGCGTGGAAGCAGACCATCTTCTATCCGTTCATGCATGCGTCAATATACGGCAGAGGCGTAGCGCTGCAGCCGATGGTGTCAACGCCGAAGCATGATACTGCGAAGCATGAGAATGTAACAGATGTGGAGAGCGTTGCCGTATATAATGAGGAGAAGGAAGAACTGACCATCTTCGCGGTAAACCGTACACTGGACGAGGATATCCAGTTGACGACGGATATGCGCGGAATGGAAGGATATAAGGTGTTGGAGCACATCGTGATGGAAGAGTCAGATCTTAAGCTTGTGAACTGTGCCGGTGAACAGAGGGTAGTTCCGAAGACCGTGAAGCGTTCTTCCATAGACGGCGGTATCATGACAAGCATGCTTAACAAGGCGTCCTGGAATGTGATCCGGCTTGGGAAGTAATAGAGAAAGAAGTGTGATGGAATGAATTTCTTTGTAATTGACAGCCCTGTGATGAGATTCCTTGGAAGGGTTGGGGATATCATGATCCTGAATCTGATCTTCGTAGTGACATCGCTTCCGGTCGTCACTATAGGAGCGGCGCTCTCGGCGCTGTATGCAGTGGCGATGAAGCTGGCAAGAGGCGAGGATCCGTCCGTATTGAAGGAATATATGAGAGCATTTCGGCGCAGCGCTAAGACGGCGACGGTCTGCTGGCTGATCATGGCGGCGGCGGGAGTGCTTTTGTTCGTGGATTTTCGTCTGGCCGGCGTATTTGGAGGCATGGTCTATACTGTGATACGTCTGCTTCTTGCTATGATCTTCGGAATATGGATATTGACATTCCTGTATCTCTTTCCTTATATCGCGAGGTTTGAGAATACGGTATTTCATTCCGTCAAGAATGCGCTGTTTTTAAGCGCTGCACATCTGCCCTCTACGGTAATGATGCTGGTGATCAGCATCGGGCTTGCAGTGATAACGCTGTTTACTTCCCGGACCTTTGTGATCGGGACGATCTGGTGGTTCTTCGCAGGCTTCGCCGCGGCGGCGTATACGCAGAGCTTCCTGTTTTGCAGGATATTTTCCAAATATGAGTAGATAATAATATGATCCCCTGACTGTACTGCGGCATGGTCGGGGGATTTCTTTTAATTTATGAGTTTTTGTTATCAAAATGGGCGATGGGGTGTATAATGGGCTGAGAAGCGATCAGTCTCATAATGAAAGAAGGCGGGCAGATGTAATCGTTGATTATAAAGGACAGCAGCATGTTGTAGAATTAAAAATATGGCGGGGAACTGAATATAACCAGAGAGGCGAAGAACAGCTTGCGGATTATCTGGATGCCTATCATTTGAAACGTGGATATATGGTAAGCTTTAATTTTAATAAAAAGAAGCAGATCGGGGTGAAACAGATATCGCTGGGCGATAAAGTATTGATCGAGGCTGTGGTTTGATAAAGCTGCACTTTTATCAGAGACGGGAAAGGAAACACCATGCAGGACATATTACTACTGGAAGATGACAAAAGTCTGAATCGGGGAATCACATTCACATTACAGAAAGCGGGATACAGCGTTACCTCTGCGTTTACGCTGGCGGAAGCAGAGAGCTATCTGGAGGAATCCAGATATTCGCTCATCATCTGCGACATTACCCTTCCTGACGGAAGCGGCCTTGACCTTGGCAGGAGGATCCGTGAGATCAGCGACGCCTATTTTATCTATCTGACGGCGCTTGATTCGGAGATCGATATGGTAAATGGCTACGAGACGGGAGCCGACGATTATATCACCAAGCCATTTTCCCTTATGGTGCTGGTTTCCAAGGTAAACGCTCTGATGAGGCGTATCGACAGTACGAAGGAAGAGAAGGGAGTCATGGCCTGCAAAGATATAGAAGTGAACTGCCGGGAGATGAAGGTATATAAGGACGGCCGTGAGGTTGCGCTCAGTAAGAAGGAGCTGCAGCTTCTAATGTATCTCTGGGAGAATGCCGGGCGGATCGTATCCAAGGAGAATATCCTGGAGCATATCTGGGATGTGGACGGGCAGTTCGTGGATGATAATACGGTGACGGTCAATATCAGCAGGCTTAAGGCGAAGCTTGGAACGGATGAGATCTCGAATGTGAGAGGGCTGGGATATATATGGAGCGGAAAAGTAATAAGAAGGTAAAAAAGTATCTTGTCATCTGTCTGAGCTTTGCTGCAGTGTTTTCGTTCTTCATGCTGCTGTTGGCCAGGTATGAGATCACCAAAGAGAGGAGAAGGATGATCACTCTGATGACGGAGCATCCGGAATTGGAGGCAGAGATCATAGCGGCATGGGAGAAGCATGGGTTTCGGATCCCCTTCGGCGAAGCCGCGCCGGAAGGTGCATTGGACAGAAAAGAGATCAGCCGCGCTGTAGGGATGATAGAAGACAAGTACGGGTATGATCTGAAATACACGAGATCCGCGGGAGGATTATGGATATTCTGGGGAGCGGGCGTGCTTACCGGTATTCTGCTGATCGCCGCGGCAGGATATCTGGAGCGGAAGAAGAGTGTGACCGCCAAAGATCATCTCCAGGAATTGTATGAGTGCCTGTGGCAGTTCAGGGAAGGCAGATTCGGTGAGATCCCGGATTATGAAGAGGAGCCTTCGGAGTATTCGGAAGAATGGATGAAGGTGTGGGAATCCTTGCGGGAGCTGGGGGTATATTTTGAAGGGCTTAAGGACAAGCTTGAGGAGGAAGAGAAGAATACGAAGAGCCTGATTACGGACATTTCCCACCAGCTTAAGACGCCGCTTGCATCTCTTCGGATGTGTTATGAGATCGTGTCAGGAGATCAGCTTGCGGCAAAGGAACAGGAAGAATTTCTGGAGCAGGAAGGAAGAGAGATCGAGAAGCTGGAGACACTTCTTAGGGAGATGGTCAATCTGTCCAGGCTTGAGGCGCACATGATTCAGTTAAGACCGGTACCGGCAAGTCTTAAGAAGACGCTTACAGAGGCGGTCAGCCAGGTCTACATGAAAGCAAAGAATAAGGATATTGAGATACAGGCGGATATGGCAGAAGACCTTGTGATCTGCCATGATACAAAATGGACAGAAGAAGCGTTCGTTAATATTCTTGACAATGCGGTGAAATATTCCGGTGAACTTACAACCGTTACGGTGCGTGTGAAGCCTCTGATAAAAAATGTCCTGATAGAGGTTGTGGATGAAGGGATCGGGATACGGCGGGAAGAATTGCCGAAGATCTACCAGAGATTCTACCGGGGGGATGATGCGGCAAAGATGGCGAAGGAGGGTGCGGGAGTAGGGTTGTATCTTGCAAGGATGATATTGGAGCGCCAGGGAGGAACCATATCTGCGAAGCAGAAGACAGGAGGCGGAACGGTGTTCCGGGTTACGCTGCCATCATAACCAAAGAGGATATCGCTTGCAGGGCAATATCCTCTTTCACCTAGTACACCGAAAAATAAGTTCCTAGTACACCGAATAATAAGTAACCAGCCATATAACTTGCCTGATTTTCCATCTGCGTCGTTGTTGTCAATCGGC
>ERZ808024.405-NODE-405-length-19611-cov-3.435139_pt1 | contig 19611 bp, 16 predicted proteins | sample MGYA00380181_ERZ808024 | MGnify/ENA primary metagenome ERZ808024 (study PRJEB31490, sample SAMN06133413) | mouse gut metagenome | isolation source: Z2_1 | host: mice | place: China: Chengdu | collected 2015-05 ...
ACAGGGGGCTATTACAGCAAACACCTATACCGCATAAGGCGGCACAAATATCGGCGTAATATGAGTTATTAAGACATACTAAATGATATGTGTGTTCATATTCATAGGCAGAATTTCCCCTTTCATAGAATAGAATTTTTTTAATGGTATTTTATATCCAGAAATATACTTGTAATAAAAAAAGGACATGACAGTACCCCTCCTATACCGCCATATCCTTAAAATAAATAATCTTATTTTTTGAAAACCTCTGTAATGATGTTCACGCATATTTCTTCACCCAATGCGTCACTGTTAAGGCATAAATCGTAATTCTGCGGTATGCCCCACGGACGGTCTGTATAGTGTGAATAGTAGATTTTTCTCCGTTCGTCTTTATCTGTGATTCGCTTTTGGATAGGCTTGTCGCTTTCTCCGTAGCGTTCAAGAATACGTTTCGCCCGGTTCTCCCTGTCTGAATAAATAAAAACGTGTATGCAGTCGCTGTTGTCCCGAAGAATATAATCACTACACCGCCCGACAATTACGCAGCTTTCCTTTTCCGCAAGGCTCTTAATAATCTTTGACTGTGCAAAGTAAATCGTATCAGAAGGAGACGGTTCCATACGTCCATGCAAAGAACGGTTCATAACAAGGTTAAACAAAAGACTGTTCTTTGCGGTAGAATATTCTGCGGCTTCTTCAATAAATTCTTTTGAGAACTCTGTTTCCTCTGCAATTTTTTCCAATAGTTCCTGATCGTAAAATCCAATCCCCAGCGTTTCGGCAACAATTTTTCCTATGCTGTGTCCTCCGCTTCCAAACTCACGGCTAATGGTGATAATTCTCTTTTTCATGGTACTGTTCCTCCAATCTTTTCGTATGTCCCTATATGTCAAACAAAAGGCAACGGATAAAACCTTTCAGTTGTTTGCGGCATATACCCACAGATAAATTAGGACGCATTTTCGCTTATCTGATCCATTTTCTTAATTTCTTTATAGCAAAAAGCCCCCGAAAGGATAAATGCTAATGCGTCTGCGGTAGGTCCTGCCATTAGAATACCTGTCAAACCAAAAAAGCGTGATAAAATCAGCATAGCGGGAATGTAGAAAATTACCTGCTTTGACAGGGAAGTAATCGCTGCTTTCATGGGCTGACCGATTGCCTGGAACAACACCCCGGCACACATCTGTAAACCATTCAAGAATGTAAGCAGTAAATAAATGTGGAAGCACTTAACGGCAAATTCCTCATACAGACTGGATTCTGTACCGAATATCCGAATAAGCTGCAACGGGAAGCACTGAAAAACAATCCATGAAACAAATGTAATGATTGTAGCAACTCCGGCACTAAGCAGGAAAGTTTTTTTCACACGGTCATATTTCTTTGCGCCGTAATTAAACCCGATAATCGGCTGGCTTCCGCTTGCAACACCAATACCAATGGAAAATGCAAGCATACTCACTTTCATACACAAGCCAAAGGTGGTGAGGGGAATATCTGCTCCATAGGGAGAGAGTTCGCCGTATTTTGTCATCAGATTGTTTGATACGAACGCCACTACCGTTGAAGTCAAGTTATTTGCTCCGCTCGCAAATCCAAGGCTTGCGATTTTTCCCGCAGTCCGAATATCCAAAGTAAAAGACTGTCTGGAAAGTCTGATTGTTTTCATTCGGAACAGATAAGCGATATTGAACAAAAGCCCAAATAACTGGCTTATAACAGTGGCAGTCGCAGCGCCCTCAACACCCCAGTGAAATACGAATATGAAAACCGGGTCAAGAATGATGTTTAAAACCGCGCCAATCATCATGGACAGCATGGCATAACGCGGGCTTCCGTCTGTTCGGATTGCGCTGTTAATGGTATTCCCGACAATCTGAAAGGTAAATCCAATGACGATAATACGCCCATAAGCAAGTGCATAGGGCAGTATATTTTCCGTTGCCCCGAATATCAGACATAGCGGTTTCAAAAAAACAAAGGCAAGAACAGTCCAGATAATGCCGAAAATGCTCCCAAACATAATCGAGGTCCCTAAACCTTTTGCGGCTTTCTCTCCCTCGCCTTTCCCAAGGTTAAGGCTGAAAAAGGCGGCAAGACCGTCACCAAAAAGAGTGGCAATGGCAATCGTAATCGTAGCGATTGGGGCGATAATGTTCGTGGCTCCGTTCCCCAAAAAGCCTACGCCCTGACCGATAAAAATCTGGTCTACCATGTTGTAAAGGGAATTGATAATCAAAGCTATGATACTGGGAACGGCATAGCTTGTAAGTAGTTTTCCGATTTTTTCATAACCAAGTGGATTGGCTGTCGTCTGTGTGTCATTCATCATCGTGTCCTCCTTTAATTAGAATTCTAAATATAAAGGCAAAAAATGGATTCAGGTAATTATCGAAATAATTGTCGTGGGTGGTAATCTCATATGAAAACCTCCTTTCCTTTTAATTAGAATTCTAAGTATATGGGCGAAAGAATACCTATTTTGTATTCTCCGTCATTTGCAGAATGACCTTTTCAAAGACTTCCAAATCATTTTCGGATATACCGGCAAACATACTGTGCATATACTCATTGACACGGCTTGTAATATCGTCCTTTATCGCAAGTGTCTGTTCCGTCAATACAAGTTTTTTATAACGTCTGTCGCTGTCCAAACTTTCCCGGCGCAAATAGCCATTGCGCTCCAGATTGCTGATAAGGCTTGTGACAGAAGAACCCTTAATCTCTAAAAATTCTTCTATATCTTTCGGGAATATGTCCCTTGCTTCCGATTCAACGATAATATAGTGCAGGATAAGACCTTGAATACTGGTTATCTGCGTACCTGTGAAAAAACTTGAAAAGTATCTCAACATTCGCCGATTCAACTTGTCATATTTTTCCATTAGCTTTTTCTCGTCCATTATGGCATTGCCCCTTTACTAATTAGAATTCTAAGCAAGTGTATCTATGTTACTACTATGACTTTCGATTGTCAAGTGGGGGGACAAAAAAATTCATATCATTTTCACAAATGACACAAAAGAGAGTTTTGCATAATCTGAACAGAACCGCCTTAAATAGTATTATAGGTCGTAAGATAGCTTTTAGAGGGTTTGGGATTCTTCCCAACAAGCGAAATCTATTCAGCAAGCCATAGGGCGCAGTTGGGCAGATTTACGGAAAGGGTACTCCTTTCCTATGCTTGCTCCGTAACTTATTTTTTCTTTTGCAGCTTATCCGTTCACTTCCATTCCGGGGATTGTACTGCTTTCCCGTCAAAGGGAGAGTGGTTCGGGGAACGGATAGGAAGGGAAAGGAATGGGTATTTTGTATATCTGTATTTCTTTTCTCTTTACTTAATAAATCAGTCTTTAGTATATCTTTATTTAATTGCATTGGATTTTCCGACGTCGGATTACCCGGTATCGGAAAATCCAATATCGGGTTGCCCGGTGTCGGGTTTTCCAATATCGGACAGGTTCGGTTGGGGTTCACTTGAAAAGCTGGCGTAGCTTCAGCACTCCTTTTGCTGTGGGTATGTTACGCAATAGAACGCCATTTTGCCGGGGGTATGTATAAATCCTTATCTCCGGCAGAAACACGCCCGCAAAGCCGCTTGTAGCAAGGCTCTTTTTACTTCTATTGCGTAACATGAGGGGTATAAAAAGCGGCGTTCCCGTTCTCCCTGCTATGGGATAGAGAAACGCCTTGTCTGTGCTGTATTCAGATTTTATTTATTCTTTCAATGCTGTACTGATATTGGGGCTTGTAGGATTTCGGCGGCATATCAAGGCTCTTTCCCTCAAAAGTAGTAAATTGGTAGTAAATTCAGCTTGAAATCCTGATTGTATGCCCATAAATCAAGGCTTTTTTGAGATAATCAACCATTTTAACCTAAAAATGTCAAAGAAAACAAAAAATCAAGAAGAAAAATTGTATCAATACCTTCAAAACATTCGCAAATAATAAGAAGGCAAAAAAAACCTCTCTAGCATTTCAAACTCTGGTATATATTTCCCGATATCCAAAAACACCGGGCAGAAAATCAGACTGCCTGCCAGAAAAAAGGGAATCAGACTGCCGATCAGGGCTTCCTGGCGGCAAATCAGACATACCATCCAGGAAAACAAAGTCACCACAACACCATAACCTGCTAGCACCATCCACTCATATCCCCCACGCCAGTCCACATTCCCTGTCCTCAGCGCCGCCAATCCGGATATTCCGGCCAAAAATACGGGTGCTGCCATCGCTGCCAGACGGCATCCCGTCCGAATTCCATAAGGTACTGCCAGAAATAAATGTTTTTTTTCATCTGTCAAATCGATCACCGCACTATAGAGACCAATCACAAACAGATAGACTGCCACGATTCCGCGAACAGGAAATACCGAGGTTGCCATCGGTTTCCCGACCATCTGTCCTTTCCCATCAACCATTTCATAGGTAAAATGAAACGTACTTCCATTTTCATTCCATTTGTCATAAAGTTGCCTGACATTCTTCTGACTGTAACTTCTTCCTGCCGCCTCCAGCTTTTCTGAGGTGTATTGTTCAAATAATTTCCGATCATACAGCGAAATCATAGCCGCAAATACCACCTCTGAGGACAGCTGCGCTGCCATTGTAGAAGGTGCGGAATAGACCCGAATACTTCGTTTAAACTTTTTGCGGTCCATCTGTTTTTGCAGTTCTGCTGAAATCACATATCCGCACTCTGCCCGCCGGGAAGCCACTTCCTCCTTTACCTGCTGTTCATTCTCACACTGATAAAAGCAAAACAATCCATCTCCTGCCGACCGGTTCACCAAAGATTCTACTAGTTCTTGTTCTAGTCCCCTTGTTGTTTCTTTCTCATAAACCTTCTCCTGTTCCACACAAATTGCGATCCGAATTTCCGCCGCAGTTTCTTTCTCTGATCCACGAATCATCAAGGTTCCCACCGAAAGCAGCAAAAGAATTATTAAGAATGACCATTTGTGCAAATGTCTCTTACAAGACAAAAAAAACCATATGCCAATTCTGCCTATCCCCTCTGTCATCTTTCCTTCCTTTCCAGCCATACCGTCAACAAAAAACACATCAGAAGCATTCCCAGTAGTTTTATCGTTACGGTTAACGACCATGTCCGGGTCAGTGCCATCTGTACCCCTGCCATCAAAATGGCCGAAGGCATTCCCAGAGCCAGATGTCGGATTCCCTCCGGCAAAAAGACCGTGGGAAGAAATCCCCCTGCCAGAAAATGTTGAGCTGTCACCGTCAAAAATAGCAGCATAATCCCGCCAAGCAAAGAGCCTGCCATCTGATAAATCACAACTGCCAATGCTGCCGCACCCAAACAAACCAACACCAATATCAGCACTGCCAGTATTCCTGACACAATTCCCCCCTCAGCGCCGCTGGTTTTTTCCAGGAAAAGTCCTGACATCCGAAGTCCCTTCCCTCTGAACCGTTTTTCCAGCAGCAAAAACCCTCCTTTTACCAATCCCCCTGCTATCGCAGTTATCACCAAGAAAAGACTCCCTAAACTGACAATTCTCCCAAAAACCCGGCTGGTAGTTCCCACTCCTGCCAACGTCAGCTTTCTTCGCATCACCGGTGAAACAGGCAACAAATACCCGGATGCCGGAATCGATAACAACAATAAAAACAACACATACGCGCTGATTCCATAAAAAACCGGCACCTCCACATCCCCGGTCGCACTCACCCGCAAATGACGGAAATAGTCTTCCCGCGGCAGGCTATAAGACAGAAATATTTGATTTAAATCTTGTTCCAGTTCCGGAATCTTTGCTTCCAGATCCTTTTGCAGATACAACTCATTTCCGGCATAAATTCCAGCCTGAGAAGCTCCTAAGATCTTTGCTCCGGCCTCTGTCAGTTCCCTAAAAATCCGGCTTTCTAACCAGGCATTTTGGGGAAGCAGGATCCGCACGGTTGGATTACTCCCATCCATAATCCCCTGAATCAGCCCCTCTGGTATATCCATCACGGCATTCAATTCCCCGTTTTGCAACCTCTTAAGACTCTCTTCCCGTTCCAGATACTGAAAATCGCACAAACTGTTCACACTGTCCAGAGACCGGATCATGGAAATCATCTGCCTGGCCACCCCATCTTCTTTGGGCAGCACTACTCCAACCAAGACTCGTCCCATAACTGTATCCCCATATAAGGCACGCCCTGCTAAAAGGGCAATCGCCCCCGCCAGAAACAGCAGTGCGATTGCCCCCGCAAACATCTGTGGAAATCTCCGGTATGCTCTTTTCAGTTCCAGTTTCCAAAAAACCAGACGCATTGACATATCTTCATTCCCCGATTCTTTTCTATCCTTTAATTCATCACTGGCGCTAACTGACTGGCGATATCCATTACTCCCATATATACTTCCATCATGATTTCCTGCCAATCATCCTCCGTAGCTGCCAATATATCCAGCTTTTCTCCCTCTGGTTCCGTCACTTCCTCTGATAAAGGTCGCAAATCATATTCCCCGCTCATCGTCACATAAACATCATCCGTTCCCATACTCAATGTATTAGAATCTGGTACATCCACCCGCAACTCATCCAAATCCATATGAAGTACAGAACCTTTTTCCAATTCGCTGATGACACCCGTCGCCGACAGTCCCAGCACTTTTTCATGATCCACTGCCACTTCCGCCTTCACATCGAAATCTCCATCCTCGGCATAATAAGTGCTGCTTACCATCACTCCCATATGATCTTCCTCTTCTACATACACATCAAAGGAAATGTCCCCAGTCAACTGATTTTTATCATAAGCGCCCTGTTTCACCATTTCAAAATTCACGGTTTCTCCATCCTCCGTCAGAACCACTTTGGCTTGTGCATTCTGAGTCAGATAACTTCCCCCCTGAAGAATCAGGCTGAATGTCACATCCATAACTTCGCCTTCATCATTCAGAGCCGTCTTCCCCTCTACGGAAGCCAACCGGCCTTTTGCATCTACATGAACCAACATCTCCACATCTCCTAGTACCTGTTCCAGTGTATCAATCGCCTCATCGACAGCTTTTTTTACTTCCTCCTAATTCTCTTCTAGCTGTTCCTCCACAGACCAGCCGCCCAATGCCTCTGTCGCTCCCACTCCGCCGGTGATCTCAATCATCCGTAGACTCATGCGCAAATTCTCCAGAAAATTCTCCTTCAACTCTTCATCCTGCAAAAAGAAATCTGCAGAAGTCCGCAAAAATGAAATCATAGAATCCTTGCTGACATGGACCTGGTATCCTTTGCAAGATACCTCCTTGCCATCCATCAGGAAAGAACCCTTTTCTGCTTTTTCCACTGTCAACGCCGCTTTGAAATTCTCCTGGGCCTGGCTGCCCTCCTGATACCGTTTCCACACATCCTTGATACCATAAGGATCGGATGCGGTTCCCTCTTCCATCTTTGACTGGACCCAAGCGATATATTCCTGATAAAATTCTGCCAGTTCCTCCAGATTCACATCAGAATCTTCCAAAACGGGTCCCAATGTCGGCGAGTTTTTTAAGCGTTCCACCAGTCCCTCGCTGATATCCAGCGTAAACACCCGGCTACTTAGCTCCGGCACTGCCGCCATCACGGTCTGCTCCCCATAATAAAGGTTTAGTTTCATCAAATCCATATTATTATACAGAACGCCCAGATCAAAGGAACCCTTTTGGTTCTCTCTGTCATACTTAAATTCTGTACGAATCCCGCCACCGGCCAGTTGGTTCACGGTTTCCTCCGAACAGCTTTCCAACACCAGCTCTGTCTTTACCTGCTGGCTGCCGCCTGCCGCATACTCCTGGAACTGAGACAAACCAAACATCTCTTCCATCGGATTGACTTGATCTTCTGTATAAATATTCTCAAAAGCCGCAATCACTACCTCCTTGGGATCTTTCTCCGTCAACTTCACCATGGCAAATGCGCCAATCCCAATCACGGCCGCTGCTGCCACCGCAATCAAGGCAATCTTCGCTCCGGACTTCTTTTTAGGCTGTATCGGACCTCCATTCAGTAATTCGCTTGCAGACTCCGGCAAGCTAAATGCCTCCGCTGACGTCCCCGTCTGAGGCTCAGTTTCTGCTGGCTTTTCTCCTGTCATATCTGCAGCCAATGCCTGGCTGCCTTCCTCTGTCGGTATAGCTCCTTCCACCGGCTGTCCGCAAAAGGAACACTTGGCATCGTTTTCCTTTAATTCGTTTCCACAATAACTACATTTCATTCGTTTTCCTCCCATCATGTCTCAAAGCATACCATCGCTTGCCATACGGGACTTATTATACTACACTTCCGCCCGTTTTTACAAGAGATAACCACATTCTTATCACGTTCTTTGAAACATCTCAATCAATTCCCTCTCGCCTAGCTTTGTCTCCACTGGAAGCAGCTTTCCTCCTTTAAGCACATACATCATCGTGCACATGGACAACTCTGGCAGCTCATGAGAAGTCAGAAGAATCGTCCCCCCATTTTTCCGGTATTTTTCAAGATATTCACGAATAGCTGCCTTGCACTCGAGATCCAATGCCGCCCCGGGCTCATCCAAGATCAGTACCGAGGCATGATTGGACAATGCACAAGCAATACTCAATCTTTTTTTCATTCCACCAGATAGAGTAGATACTGTTTTTTTTTGCATTTCCCGAATCCCCAGCATTGCTGCAGCTCCCGTTTTCAGATCTTCTTCCATACGCATCCGGCTGCCCCGGTACCACAAAGAGAGGTTATCCCTCACCGAAAGTTCCTCAATCAGTGGATTTTCCTGTGGTACATATGCCGCCTCTTCATAAAATACTTTTGAATTCCCGATCGCCTCTCTGCCATGAAAAAGAATGCTTCCCCGATCTGCCCGGATTGCTCCTGCCAGGATTGACAACAACGTGGTCTTCCCACATCCATTGCTTCCCACAATCCCCACGCATTCTCCCGGTGGTACTGTCAGAAAGATTTCCTCTAATACCTTGTTTCCTTTATATGACTTACACAGACCTGTTACTTCCAGCATGGAAACTCCTTTCTCATCTTCTTTCCACTCTTGCGATATCTACTAACAGCAATTCTTTTGCTCGGTTCTCCAAGCTAGTAACCAGCGCTTCTGCCGTATCCAGGCTAGTCAGCACATGCACTCCTGTCTCAATGGCATTTCTGCGAATCACAAACCCGTCGTGGCTTCGCTCTGCTCCCTGCTGAGGAATATCAATCACCAGATCGATCTCATGCCCCAAAATCAAATCCAGAATATTGGGTGACTCCTGTTCTAGCTTCCGCACGGTTAACGCCTTCACTCCATTGGCATTTAAAACCTTTGCTGTCCCTCTAGTAGCAAAGATCCGATATCCTACTTTCTGGAACCTGCGGGCGATCTCCACTACTGCCTCATGTTCCGATTCCCGCACAGTGATCACCATATTTTTATGTCTTGGCAGCTTGATTCCCGCTCCCTCAAAGGCTTTATAAAGCGCCTCATTAAAAGTTTTCGCAATTCCCAGACACTCGCCGGTCGACTTCATCTCTGGCCCCAGACTGATATCTGCTCCACGTATCTTTTCAAAAGAAAAAACTGGCATTTTAATCGCGATATACTCCGACTTTTTTTGCAGTCCTGGGACATATCCCAACTCTTTAAGCGTATGCCCGCAAATCACCTGCGTAGCCAGTGGTACAATGGGAATCCCTGTCACTTTGCTGATATAAGGCACTGTCCGCGACGATCGAGGATTCACCTCAATGATGAAGACTTCCTCACCGGCCACGATAAACTGGATATTGATCATGCCTTTCACATGGAGGGCTCGCGCCAGTTTCTCTGTATAAGCCACTAACTTTGCTTCTATTGCTGGTGTAATGCTTGGCGCCGGATACACGGAAATACTATCACCGGAATGGACCCCTGTCCGCTCAATATGTTCCATAATGCCAGGGATCAAGATATCCTCTCCGTCACAAACCGCATCCACTTCAATTTCTTTCCCCACAATATATTTATCTACCAGAATGGGGTGATCCTGGGCAATCTGATTAATAATACCGATAAATTCGTCAATATCATGATCGTTGATGCAAATCTGCATCCCCTGTCCACCCAGTACATAAGAAGGGCGCACCAACACGGGATAGCCCAGTTCTTCTGCCGCTATCTTGGCTTCCTTAGCCGTAAACACTGTACGTCCTGCCGGTCTGGGAATCTGGCATTGTTCCAGAATGCGGTCAAACCGTTCACGGTCTTCGGCCGCGTCCACATCCTCGGCCGCAGTTCCCAAAATCGGCACTCCCATTTTCATCAATGCCTCTGTCAACTGGATCGCTGTCTGACCACCAAACTGCACCACTGCCCCATCCGGCTTTTCTACATCTACAATAGATTCCACATCCTCCGGGGTCAGTGGTTCAAAATACAGCTTGTCTGCAATATCAAAATCTGTACTCACGGTTTCCGGATTATTATTAACAATGATCGTCTCATAACCTTCTCTGGCAAATGCCCAAGTACTGTGTACAGAACAGAAATCAAACTCAATCCCCTGTCCGATACGGATTGGCCCTGAGCCCAATACCAGTACCTTCTTTTTCCCGCTGCTTGCTTCCACCTCACAGCTCCCATCAAAACAGGAATAATAATAAGGCGTCTCCGCCGCAAACTCTGCCGCACAAGTATCCACCATCTTATAGGCAGCCCGGATTCCTGCGTCATAACGCATATCCCGAACTTTTTGCACTGGTATACCTGTCAATCGGGATATCACGCGATCCGGAAACTCGAGGCGCTTTGCCTCCCGCAAAAGCTCTTCTGTCAATGGTTCTGTCTTCAAAATCTGTTCCATCTCTACCAATATCGCCAACTTGTCAATAAACCAACGATCCACACGAGTAATCTCGTGAATCTCATGGCAAGAAATGCCCCTGCGCAGCGCCTCAGCGATCACCCATATCCGCCGGTCATCCGCCTTTGCCAGTTGCCTTTTCAGCCCTTTCTCTTCCCATCCACTGAAATCATATCCATTCGCACGCGCCTCTGTTGATACCGATGATGAAGTGTTTGAAAACAAACTATCCACTTGCTGTTCCAGCGAACGAATCGCTTTCATCAACGCTCCTTCAAAATTGGTGCAGATACTCATAACCTCCACGGTTGCCTTCATCTGCGTTCCCAACGTCCGTTTCGCACGAATGAATTTATCAAATGGCAGACGCGGCATCTTCACCACACAATAATCTAACATGGGTTCAAAACAGGCATAAGTCTTTTTCGTCACAGCATTTTTAATCTCATCTAAAGTATACCCCAAAGCAATCTTTGCTGCTACCTTGGCAATCGGATAGCCAGTCGCTTTGGATGCCAGCGCCGAAGAGCGGCTGACCCTGGGATTCACCTCAATCACACAATATTCAAAACTGTCTGGATTCAGCGCATACTGTACATTGCAGCCTCCCGTAATTCCCAGTTCGGTAATGATATTAAGCGCGGAGGAGCGCAGCATCTGGTACTCCTTATCTCCCAATGTCTGCGAAGGCGCCACCACAATGCTGTCCCCTGTATGCACTCCCACCGGATCTATATTTTCCATATTACAAACGGTAATGACATTACCTGCTCCGTCCCGCATCACTTCATATTCGATTTCTTTCCATCCGGCGATGCATCGTTCCACCAGCACTTGTCCCACCCGCGAAAGACGCAACCCGTTTTCCAGAGTCTCCCGGCATTCCTCCGGATTTTTGGCGATACCGCCACCGCTGCCTCCCAGCGTATATGCCGGACGTAGCACCACTGGATAACCGATTTCTGCTGCAATTTTCAATCCGGCCTCCACATCCTCCACAATATCCGAGGGCGCTACCGGCTCGCCGATCTTTTCCATCGTCTCCTTAAACAGCTCACGATCCTCAGCCTTTTTGATTGTCAGGGCTGTAGTCCCAATCAAACGTACCTGATTCTCTTTTAAAAAACCAGACTCTTCCAGCTCCATCGCCAGATTCAGTCCGGCCTGTCCCCCCAATGTGGGCAATATACTGTCTGGATGTTCTTTGCGGATCAACTGCTCTACCACTTCCACCGTCAAAGGCTCAATATACACCCGATCCGCAATATCCTTATCTGTCATAATGGTCGCCGGGTTAGAATTTAACAGCACCACTTGGACCCCCTCCTCCTTCAGGGAACGGCATGCCTGAGTACCCGCATAATCAAACTCTGCTGCCTGTCCGATCACAATCGGACCAGAACCAAGGACCAGTACTTTCTTAATATCTGGATTCTTTGCCATTATTGATTTCCTCCCATCATTTCGATAAACCGGTCAAACAGATAACCAGAGTCCCGGGGACCCGGACAGGCTTCCGGATGAAACTGTACTGTAAAAATGTTCCTTCCTATATATTTTAAACCTTCATTTGTCCCATCATTGACATTGACAAATGCCGGTGTCGCCACCTGAGGATCCAGACTTTCCGGATTCACGGCATATCCATGATTCTGGGATGAAATATATACTCTTCCCGTAGTCAGATCTTTTACCGGATGATTTCCGCCCCGGTGACCATATTTCAATTTATAAGTATCTGCGCCTGTGGCCAACGCCATCAGCTGATGTCCCAGACAAATGGCAAAAATCGGCACATTGGATTCATAAAGTTTGCGGATCTCACGGATGATTTCCACATTCTCTTTCGGATCCCCAGGACCATTCGAAAGCATGATTCCATCTGGATTTGCCGCTAGGATCTCCTCTGCCGGAGTATATCCGGGATATATCGTCACTTTGCATCCCCGTTCTACGAGAGAACGGGCAATATTTTTCTTAGCTCCCAAATCCAGAAGAGCCACCTTCCTGCCCTCACCGGCACATGTTTGCAAACGGCTCTCTTTCCTGTCCACAGATAGTGAACTTTCTGAAACAAGCGGATCAAAAATATATTTTTTCTTACAGGAAGTAGCCTTTACCACCCCCGTTACCCGGTAATTTTTCATTCGCATCACTGGTTCTGCATAATCTTCATAGACATGAGTCGTAATCATGCCATTCATCGTACCTTTTTCTCTTAAAATTTTAGTGAGGGCTCTTGTATCAATACCACAGATACCTGGAATATCATAATTTTTCAAGAAGTTTTGAATCGTGTCCCCGCTCCGGAAATTACTGGGGATTCGAGATAATTCACGGACAATAAAACCATCCGGCCATGGCCTGTCGGACTCCATATCTTCTGTACAAATACCATAGTTGCCAATCAGCGGATACGTCATCACTACCGCTTGTCCCGCATAGGAAGGATCGGTAAGGACTTCCAGATAACCGGTCATAGATGTGTTGAATACAATTTCACTGATAACTTCTCTGTCAGAACCAATACTGTTGCCACAGAATACGGTTCCATCCTCCAATATGAGAAACGCTTTCATAGATGGGAATCAATCCTTTCTTTATCCATTGTCATGAGCAGTTGACACAGAATCCGACATCTGTACTGGCAGAAATCGTAAGGTCAACTCCTAGGTTGAGGGATGCACAGAAAACCATAGAACAGCTTTCTGGAAAGGGCGCCGGAAATTATCACCGGATTTTTGCCCAAATTGGTAAGATTATACATGATTTCCTTTTTCATTTCAAGCAGTTATTTAAAATTCTTTGCAGTTCCCAGAGAATTCTTTATTTTCTTAATTTTTATCTTTTGTAAAATACATATTCTCCCTCTAAATGGCGTATATTTTCTATAATCATTTCTTGCTCGAGGTTTCTATGAAAAAAGACTTTTCTGTCACTGCCACCGATTCTTCTTCCCGTGGTTTTTTACAGGTAAATGTTGTCAATATTGAAAACAATTTCCCCATCCAAAACGCCACTGTCTCGATCTCCTATACCGGAGAACCAGACAGTACCATAGAAAAAGTCGTTACCAATAATTCCGGGCAAACGGAACAAGTTTCTTTGCCGGCACCTCCATTGGATTATAGCCTGCAGCCCGGAGATCAGCAGCCATATTCGGAATATAATCTACAGATTTCTGCACCAGGGTTTAAAACTACATGGATTTCTGGTACAGAAATTTTGCCAACAGCGACAGCAATTCAACCAGTACGGCTAGAACCAGAATCCGATCCAGTGCCAGAAGAAAATCCAATTGTGATTCCGGAACATACTTTATATGGCAACTATCCTCCTAAAATCGCAGAACCGGAGATTCAACCAGTGGGAGAAAGCGGCGAAATTGTACTTAGCCGCGTAGTTGTTCCTCAAACAATTGTCGTTCATGATGGAGTTCCTACCGATTCTACTGCCAAAAATTATTATGTTCCTTACCGGGATTATATCAAAAACGTGGCTTCCAGTGAGATTTATGCTACCTGGCCTCAATCTACCATCACTGCCAATGTATTGGCCATCATGAGTTTTACACTGAACCGGGTTTATACGGAGCACTATCGGAATCGGGGATATGATTTTACCATCACCTCTTCTACTGCTTTTGATCACAAATGGATTTATGGAAGAAATATTTATGAAAGTATTTCTCTAGTTGTAGATGAAATTTTTGACAATTATTTATCCCGACCAGAAGTTCGGCAACCCATTCTGACGCAGTATTGCGATGGTCGTCAGGTTCAGTGCCTGCATCGTGGATGGATGACTCAGTGGGGATCGTGCGATTTAGGCGAACAGGGTTATAGTCCCATCGAAATTATCCGAAACTTTTATGGCGATAATATGTATATTAACACTGCTGAAGAAATTTCCGGAATTCCCGCTTCCTGGCCTGGATACAATTTAAATCTTGGTTCTTCTGGCCAGAAAGTCCGGCAAGTACAAGAACAACTCGATGCCATCGCCACTGTTTACTCTGCCATTCCCCGCATTACTCCTGACGGCATTTATGGTCCAGCTACGGCAAGATCGGTAAAGACATTTCAATCGGTTTTTGGACTTCCACAAACAGGCGTGATCGATTTTGCCACCTGGTACAAGATTTCTCATATCTACGTGGCAGTATCCGGCATCGGAGAATTATATGGTTAACAGGAGGGGCATGTCCCCTCAAATCATCTTATCTCTTGTAGGACAACATAGATAAAGCCAACCACTTTCAACCATTTCTAAAAATCCCTTTGACACATATTTCTTTCGGTATTATAATGATGTTTGTATGACAACACACAATTTATAGGAGAACCCATATCATGTCTAATCCCATTCATCAACTACAAGATCTATTAAATGTGCGTCCTCAAAAAAACATGTCTGACATGATATATGAAAAAATCAGCCAGCTTATCCAAACGGGCGAAATTCCGGAAGGTTATATTTTTCCCAACGAATCGGTTCTTTGTGAACAACTTTCCATCGGTAGAAGCACAATCCGGGAAGCATATAAAGGACTAGAATTATCTGGCTATGTGACGCGAAGCAAACGTGGCACGATCGTCAATAGTTATTCTGCCATCTTGCAGGCGACCCCTTTAAAATCCGTCATTCAGGGTACCAGCCAGGAAAATTTTCTGGAATTTCGTCTGATGCTGGAGGGACAAAATGCTGCTCTGGCTGCTGAGCGGGCCGCCCCGGAAGAGTACAAACAATTGCAATTGATTCAAGAACAGTTAATAAATGCTCAACAGGAAAATAACTATGAGCAAATTGCCATTTTAGATCGTAGTTTTCACGAAGCCATTGCTGCCTACACACACAATCCTTTAATGATCACGGCCATGGCTGCCATCGCAGAAACCTGTGAAATCCAAACCCGGGAAGCACTTTCGAAAATCTCTGTCCTTTCCGAAACCATTGAAAAAATTGTCTCTATGCATCAGGCTATTTTGGATGCCATCCGCAATCAAAGCCCGGCAGAAGCCATGACCGATATGCTAAACCATATTGCGGATATCAGCGATTAATCCCTTTCGAGGAGGATCCCTATATGAAAAAAACTGTCGCAGAGATTTCGCATGAATACTCTGTGACAGTTTTCTTTTTATTAAGAAGTTATTTCTTTTGTACTTTTGTTTCCTCGCTAAAACCATCAATCAACTTAACCGCTCCACTCACACAAGGATAATATCTTCCGAATTCTTCTGCCTTTCCGATTCGGAATTTATAGTATTTCCCGGTTTTAATCTGTCTGAATACATCCGATTCTTCAAACCGCTCTCCAATCGCCTCATCGGCAATCTCAAAGATATCTCCTTTTCCATCCTTCTCTTCACAATGAAGCAGATAAACGGTTTCCCCTTCTATCTCCGTGACTTCTTTTTTGACCACATGCACTTCTACAAACCACCGATCATACTTTGGCACTTCAATAGGATGAATTAAAATAATTGCCAAAAGAGCCACTACTACAACTCCCAATACCATATACCGAACAGCATCCGCTGCCATTTTCTGCTCCCAGTTCATCCTGTTTTTCCTCCCAAATCCTATATCCATTCTTATATCTGCCCTGCTCCCTCTCCTTGTAGTGTGACAAATAATTCAGCCGGTACATAAGCCTTTACTGCAATACCATCCTCCCGATATTCTTCTTCTAAAAGCTCTCCATACTTCCGGATCTGCTGAATTTTACCTGCTTCTGGATAGGGAAATAACCGTTCCAGATATATATTTTGATTTCGCAAAATCATTTCCAGAGTCTCTAACAGAGTGTCTACTCCCTGACCTGTCCTGGCAGAAATCCGTACTTGATAATCCGAGTGCAAATCCCTTGGCAGCTGCTCTCCTTCTGCCTGATCTATCTTATTAAATACAGTAACGATTGTCTTGCCACTCACTCCCAGTTCCCGCAATGTTTCATAGACCACATGCATCTGTATATCCATCTGAGAATTCGAACTATCTGCCACATGCAAAATAATATCACTGTATTTCGCTTCTTCCAATGTACTTTTGAATGCTTCCACTAAATGATGGGGAAGTTTGCGGATAAAACCTACTGTATCTGTCAAAAGTATTCTTCTTCCGCTGTCCAGCTCCAAAATACGGGTGGTCGGATCCAAAGTGGCAAATAATTTATCCTCCGCTAGAATTCCGGCCCCAGTAAGACGATTCAGCAAAGTGGATTTTCCCGCATTCGTATAGCCTACAATCGCTGCCACTGGTGTATGGGTTCTCTCCCGCTGCTTTCTCTGTACCTCCCGGTGGCGTTTGACCTCTTCCAATTCTGATTTCAGCTGCCCAATCCGCTCATGGATCAGACGTCGATCCATCTCCAGCTTCTTCTCCCCAGGCCCCCGAGTTCCGATACCTCCACCCAGACGAGACAACGAATTACGCAACCCGACTAGTCTGGCGGCCCGGTATTTCAACTGAGCTAACTCTACCTGAATTTTTCCTTCACTGGTGTTGGCACGAGCCGCAAATATATCCAGAATTACCATGGTACGATCCATGACCTTCGTGTCAAGCGCATTCTCCAGATTACGCAGCTGAGCAGGCGACAATTCGTCGTCACATACCACCCCGGTCGCATTCAGTTCCCAGATCCGCTCCTTTACTTCGTCGATCTTTCCCTTGCCCAAATAGGTGCCAGGATGAATATTTTCCCGATTCTGGATCATCTTATCTACAGCAACTGCACCAGCCGTATCTACCAGCTCTTCCAGTTCTGTCAAAGAGGCCGCCACATCGCTTCCATCTCCCACTCCTACTGCAATCAAGATTACTCGCTCTTCTACTGCTTTTACTTCAATCAATTCTGCCATTCCTGCTCCTGTCAGCCGTCAAATTTTATATTATCCCACTGCTTCTATCTCACTCTCAGCTGTGCTCTCCGATTCTAATTCCCCAACTTCCGTACTTCCTTCTTCCCCAGAATCATTTTCTGCTTCTCCCTCTCTGCTTTCTTTTTCCACCTGCACGGTTGTTTCTATTTTTTGTCGGCTTCTCAAGAAAGTCAGCTCATGCTCCACATTCTCATCGGTTCCATATTCTTTCGCATAAGCCTCAAACAGTTCCAGCGCTTTGGTAAATTCTCCCTTATTTTCCCATGCTACTGCTTCATTAAATAATAAATCTTGCAGAGAATCCCCCGCCGCTTTTCCTCTTTCTATCCACTCCAGAGCTCCGTCATATTCCCCGGCATTTATTTGCTCCACCGCTTTGAGATTACAGACATATCCATCGATCACGCCTAAAGCAAGAGCCCCGTCATAGTCTCCTTTCTTTACCTTACAGTAAGCCTCGCCCCTTTTATAATCCTCATTTTCTGAATCCTCTTTTTGCAAGATTCCATAAGTATTCAAAGCTGCATCATAGTCTTCCAGACGGAATTCTGCCTCTGCCCGATACAACAGCACAGTGATCTCAAATTCTCCCACCTTTCCTTTCGACCATTGAAGCGCCTCGTCCAATCGAGTGATTGCCTCCTCATAATGATTCCCGTTTAAAAGTTCAATCCCCTCTTTCAACAATTCCTGTTTCTTCGTCTCTCTCTGATGCCGCACAAAACCATAAGCAGCTCCGCCAATCAAAAACAACAGCAACAGAAAAAAACTTCCCAACAGGATCCTTCTTTGAAGCCGCCGCTTTTTCTTTCGCGCACGCGCACGCATCCGTGCCCGTTCGTCTTCCACGGCCCTCCCTCCTGCGTTCATACTTCCACCCCGATAGGCAACTTCCTGCCGGGAACTGCTACCTGAGTGAGTAGAACTTCGTCCCCTGTTTCCTACTACTCTGAAATTCTCCCGAGAAGCATCTCGATTGTGCATAGCAGAATTCTGTCTTTGGCTGCGTCCCGTCGTTCCCTGCCGTCGCTGATTACTCATCGGCTGTACTGTATATCTGGTATTATCCGTACGACGCGGATTTCTACCACTTTTATTCTCATATCTTCCGTAATTATTCACTGTTTTCCATCACTTTCTACCGGTACTTCCGATTCCCCCTCGGTCCTCATGTCCCAGACATTCCACTTCTTCAAACAAAATCATCGGTTGGTGCTTCATAATCCGGAACTGACAGATCCGATCCCCTTCCTGTATCCGTGTATCCCGCAATGCATATGCAGGAAAAAACCATTGATCGTTATCCCCACAATAGCTCTCGTCAATCACGCCCATATGATTTGTCTGAATAATTCCATAATTTTTATAGGTACTGCTTCGGGGAACCACATGCGCCTCATATCCTTCGGGCAATTCCATAGCGACTCCCAATGGAATCAGCCGAAATTCCCCTGCCTTTAGTTCCACATCTTCCGCAGCACGCAGATCAATCCAGTCTGATTTGCCATCCACATAAGACAGCCTAGGTATCTGTTCCTTCAAATACCGGATTCGGATTTTCGGCATCTGTCCTTGCTCCCTTCGCTCTATCCTTGTGCCGTCGGCACATGCAATCCCATCATTTCTGTCTGACAATGGTGTCGGTATCTCTACAAATTCTATGAACAAATAGTATCATGTTATCGAAATCAAGTCAAGGCAAAACCCGCCTCTTCTTCGGAGTCTGCCTCTTTCAAAACGGGATTTTCCTTGCTTTGTTCCGAATCCAGAATCTCTCCCTGATCCGTTAGTTTTAATTGCAGCTCTTCCTCCACGGCTTGAATAATTTCCTCTTCTTGTTCTGGATTCATACTGGGCAGATCCATCACTGCCCCAATCCCAAAACGTCTCAGGAATTCCTCTGTAGTGGCAAATAAAACTGGCCTTCCC
>ERZ808024.407-NODE-407-length-19571-cov-3.690623_pt1 | contig 19571 bp, 15 predicted proteins | sample MGYA00380181_ERZ808024 | MGnify/ENA primary metagenome ERZ808024 (study PRJEB31490, sample SAMN06133413) | mouse gut metagenome | isolation source: Z2_1 | host: mice | place: China: Chengdu | collected 2015-05 ...
GTCCCGTCCGTCCGCTACTCCTTCCTTGGCCCGAATGCGGATCTTTGCCTGGTTCCATAAATCTCCGTATGCCAGAGAAGAATACATCCCGTCAATATCGACTCCTTGGAATGAAGAATTTCCACTTAAGGACCAGTAATCGTCAAGCTCCACTTCTTCCGATACCAACTCTGCCGAAAGAGCTGGGAGTTCTTCTTTTCCTATATTAACCAACACAATATCATGGACATAATCATAACGTCCGTCCAGATACATCTCCCGAATGGAATAAGTTATCCCATTTTCTACTCTCGTCTTTGCTTCTTTATCCGCCAAACTGTTAATATAAAGCTTACCGCTCCCGGTTCCTACAGGTACTACCTGAATCCAATAGTTCTTTGAACCTATTCCATTTTCTGCGGAAGCCGTGAACTGTACAGCGCCCTGTGAAAAATCATGGTAGCTCTCTCCACTGACTTCCGGACCGCTGCTGCCCTCTGCATATAATTTCAAATTATGGGCAGTAAATTCCAATGCCAGTCTCGTAAGATCCACATCCTTATCCACCAATATCGTGATATAAGCGCCTTCTGCATAGGAATCTCCTTTTTCCAGAATATAGGAGTCCATAGATCTCCCATCTTTATCTACGACTCCATAGAAATTCACATAGGTGTTACCGCTCAGCGGAGGCTCTCTCATTCCTTCTACGGCTTTCACTTTATAATGGTAAATCTCCTGATTTTCCATGCCGTCTTCCCCTACAAAAATGGTAAAATCAACGACTTGGCTGTAATCTGCCTGAAATCCGGATCGCGAATCTCCAAGCAGCTCATCCTTGATATTTTCTCTTCCGGCTCTGACAGCTTCTGCTATCGAGGAATAATTCCCTACATAAGCGGCTGTTACCTTAGAGTCATCGCGTTCTCCTTCTGTATAATAGCTCAGTTTGAGATGATATTTTTCCTCTGCTTTATATCCTTTATACAAGGTATAAGTAACGTCATTATATCCATCCTTACGCCTGTTTTGTTGCCTGTCTGTAATATAAATGATTTGATTTTCTGCTGTCATAGTAAACAGATTTCCGCTGCTGATGTGATTCTCCATATTTCTGTTTCCCAGATACATCTCAAACGGCAGACATCCTGTCGGTTGTCCCGCAGAATCAAAAGTTACCATCGTAAACCATCGACTGTCATATAATTCCATCAAATAACCGGTATCCGCGTTGTTCAAGTCCACACCCATTATCTGATTTGTAATATCAGTTCCCGACAAAGCTTCACTAGCGGATGTGAATATTCCTTCATATACCTTAAGTTCGGCATATCCCGTATGGGAAAAAACTGAGCGGTTAATATCCAGTCCCACATACGCCATTCGGTCTTCCCCCAGATGGTTAGAAGGTACCCACATGTTCAATTCTCTCTCACCATTATAATAATCGTAGTAATCTACATCATTTTCTGGCAATTCCATACTGGTTCTTGTTCCTAAATCATCCTGGGCGCCAATCTTTACTGTAAGCCAGTTTCTTGAACTTGTTATTTTTATATTGATCCGATAACGAATATTGTTTCCATTCAGCTGATCCGCATCTCCTACGATCATCTCCCATTCTTCTCCATAAGAAGATGCATAACAGGTATCATAGCTCAAATCGATGTTATCTCCTGGGAAGCTAATGACAAAATCATCTTCATACGCCTTCGTCCATGCGATTTTATCTGTACTCTGCAAAGCATTCTCGCCAGTGAAGATCCCATCTACGGACACCATCGTCAGCTCTACCGGAGTATAATCACTCAGATCAACGGTAAGATCTCTTTTCTCCAATGGTAACAATGACAAAGGATTTATCTCTCCCTGAACTTCATCCGTGAATTCTTTCTCTTTCGGATAAACTACTACCGTATCCTCAGCTACCTTCAAGTTCATCTGTGTCACTACAGTCCCGTCAAAACAAGCTGATACATAAAAGTCATGTCCGCCAATCTCCACACAATCATCCGGGGTCATGAACCATTCTCTTACCTTCTTTCCCTCATAAGTAAACTCGACCTCATAAGGAAAGAATGGATTCATCTCTGGAATATTGATTACATAGCTTCCATCCTCTTCAAAATATGCATCGCCCAGCTCATGATCAAAGAAATCCTCTCTGCTGACAACATGGTATACATGATTTCCCGTATTAAACAAGATCTCTTCTTCCGAACTGGCAATTGCCTTTTTAGCATTTGCCGGAGTCGCCAGACCGATATCATCCATCAGTAAATCATCTGCATCAAGAAGGTCTTCCTCAAAAAGCTCCTCTTCCAAAGATTCCTCTTCATTTTCTAAACTTTCTTCGGTTTTGGATGTATCTTCTTTTTCAGATACTGCTTTTTCTTCGGATGCAACTTCTTTCCCGGACGTTTCTTCCTCTTTGGATGTCGCTTCTTCCTCAGATATCACTTCCTCTTCGGATGTCACTTCTTCCTCAGATGTCGCTTCCTCCTCGGATTTCACTTCTTCCTCAGATGTCACTTCCTCCTCGGATTTCACATCGTTCTCAGCTGCCTCTTCCTCCTCAGACGTCATTTCTTCCTTGGATACTTCGTCTTCTTCAGACGTTTCTTTTTCCGAACTCTCTTCTTTGGATGAGCCGTCTTCCTCAAAGGCTTTTTCGTCTTCTAGCTTGTCTCCTTTTTCCTCCTCACCTACCTTTTCTGAATCCTGGCCTGCCACATTCTCACTGTCTTCCCAGCTTTCGTTTTCACTTTCTCCGCCAAGCTCCCCAGTGTCCCTTACTTCTGTCACTTCCGGCAATATCTGCTCCCTTGCTAAGACTGGCTGTGCCGGAACCATCAACAGTGCCGCCAGGATTATGGCCAGCCTTCGTTTGATAGCTTTCATCTAGCTGCTCTCCTTTCCTCTTTTTTTGATATTCATCTATCCGGAGTCTTTTATTTCCGGATGGAATATAAGCGGCATTGCCGCAGATTCCCACTTTTTCCATAACTGGAATTAACATAGCTTCCACAAAGCCGCCAACGTTCCCGCAAAAATACAACATCCAAAACTGAAATATGCGTTTTGTTCCTCTGGTGTGTATCTGTGAAACTGTCTGGTGTAAATCAGATGCATCAGATATATCCACAGTCGTCTGCCATAAGCACGGCCACTCTTTCTGACCATCATCAGAACAACTGCCACCGCTCCGCCGATCAAAACAGAAAACATAATGGTGTATCCACAAAATCTCCCACCGGCCAATGCTCCCACTGCCATATAGAGTTTCACGTCACCGGCTTTCAACACACCTGACATCCAAAACAATATACATGCCATTCCCAGCAGAATCCCTAGCAGACTGCTTTTACAGCCACTGATACCATAAAACAATAGATTCAGAAGGATTCCAAGCCAAATCGTAGGCATGGTCAGTTTATTGTAGATTTTATGATGGTGCAGGTCCGTGACGGCCCCCCATCCTGCCACCAGAACGGCTGCCAAATATAATGCGGGAAAATGTGTTGCCATTTTTCTACTCCTTCCCGACTATCTCTGCCACAATCGCTGAGACATTATCCTTTGCCGCTCCCGGCTCAATCCGATGACGCAAATATTCCGCCTTTTCTTGGGCATTCAATTCCGGTTCTTTCAATACTCTCTCCATCTGTTCTTTTGTCAATGGTTGATAACACCCATCGCTGCAAATCAAAAAGCCATCTCCGGCAAATAATTGACCGGCATAATAATTGCTTTTGGGAACGGCAAACATCCCCATACACATAGTCAGTTTATTCTTCATAATGGAATGCTTTGCTGCTTCTTCTGTCATGCGATGTTGCTTTATCAGTTGAGCCACCACCGACTGATCCTCGGTCAGTTGATGTAAGCTCTGATCCCGCAGCAGATAGATACGGCTGTCGCCGATATTTTCAATATAATATCGGTCTTCATAAAATAAAAGAAGAGATAACGTAGAGCCGGACCGGCAATTCATTCGCTTGTTAAAAGCAAGAATTGCCTGATTGATATCCCAGATCTCCTGTTCCAAAAGCTCCCGGATATCTTCTTCCCGATCCATATTTTCCCGGATAATTCCGGGAAATTCTTCCTCCCACCAATGCCGGAACTGTTCTGTGATATAATGACTTATTCTAGCTCCATGAGAAAGCCCTCCCATGCCGTCTGCCACCACAAACAACGCGCTATTCCGGCCTTCTGCCTGCCCACAAAGCGCCAGAACACTGTCTTGGTTTTCGGCTCTGGCATCTCCTTTATCACTGACCGATCCACAGGTATATGTAAACATACGCACCTCTGTTTTATGTACGGCTACGTTAGTACCGCATTGCTCTAATTCTCTGCACAACGGATTGTGAATTCTGCATCTGCCAGTGTAATCCGATCCTTGTCATGGAGCGGATAAGGAATATTGCTTTCTATCCGCTGCCGGTTTCCATTGATATAAGTTCCATTTTTTGAGTTAATATCCACTACAAAATACCGCTGATCCCGACAGAAAAACTTGGCATGTACCTTTCCCACCTTTGCATTTCTCACCACAAAATCAACCTGACTCTCCAGACGTCCAATCACGACTCCTGCCGGGCTGTTTAGCGGAATCTTGACCAGATTATTATTCTCATAGTATTCCAGGTATGCTGACGCACCAGCCGCGGATACGTCCTCCCACAGCTCTGTCTCGCCCCCTAAATCCGTATCTGCTTCATAAAAATCATCTTTATACCCTGGTCCCATCCCATAGTTCGGTCCAGATGTTCCCCATTCTATACTGCCCGAAGACGGTGGGATTGGCTGTCTGGCAGTCTGCGTCCCAAACTCATGGGATGGCTGTTGAGAAGGAAACGGCGGCGCTATCGGTTGCCGGAATTCCGGCTGTGGTACCGCTGATTGTTGCGGTCCCGGCTGTGGTACTGCAGACGGCTGCTGCGCAACTGGCGGCGCTATCTTCTGCTGTGGCGCCTCCTCGTGTTTTGTTTTTTTCCCTGGAAGCGGAGGATTGAAACCTTTTGACTTTCTTTCCTTCCCTTTCTTTTTTTCCTTCTCTGGCTTCTTATTTTCTTTTGCCTTTTTCTCTTTTCCATTGACATAGATTTCCCGATACAAAATCACTTCTGCCAATGCGATTACAATCACCAGCGCAAGAATATTGTTTACCACAATCTGACCGGCCTCATCCACAAATACCCCAAACGAAATGCATCCTGCCACAATTACCATCACCAGCGCCTGTGGAAGCAAAAACATCTTTTTAGCCTTTTGGGGATCCCATTCTTTCTCCTGATCGCTATCACATTCCTTATTGGTTTCTGGTTTTTCTGCTTTTTTTCCGACTTTTTCTTTTGCTTTTTCTTTGGGAACTGGTGGTGTCTTTGCTGATTTTCTGTCCGGCTTCTGTTTCTTTCCTCCGATAAAATCTGCAACATTTTCCGGTGCTTCCTCTTTGGCGGATACCGGTTCCTGCGGCTGTATAGGCATTGGTTGTTGAACTGCTGGCTGACTGTTTTCTACATAGGTATACCCCGAAGCCAGCGGCTCAGGTGGTATGGATGCCATCCGCTGTTGTTCTGTTTTTTCTTTCTGATACGATTTCAAACTCTTTTCTAGACGGTCAAGAGAAAAAGGCTGGCTGTTTAATTCCTTCAGTAAAACCTGAATCAGATTATCATTAGACAGTTCTACCTTATCATGCATAATCAAATTTGAAACCAAATCTTTCAACCCCCACTGGCTAGCATGCTCCATGGGCAAATAAAGAAATTCCGGCGCACAGGATGCCGGATTCACATAGATGGATTCCGGCTCTAGCAAAATTCCTTCTGCTGGCAGGCGATATGCCGCTGCATCCCGAATCGCCACGATCGCCCCTTCTATCAGATTAAGTAACTCTTGCCTTTTCAACTTCCGTTTTTCTAAAACCTGACTGAGAGGGACTTTGGATGTGATGTTATAATAAATCACCATTTCTCCGTCCATCAGCTGTCTGGATGCCGCCAAATGATTCTTAATATTATTTGACAACAGCATCTCCAACTGATAATGGATGATGTCTACTCCCGGTGGGAATATGACAGTCATATAGCTGGAAGCCCCCATCGTCTCATAAGATATCCTCAAATGTTCGTTCATAATGCAAACCTCCCTTTCTATTATTTGATAGCCTTTAGAATCCTCCTATCATCTGTATGACCATTCCTGCCGCCAAAAACGGCACAAACGGAAATTCCGTTTTTAAACTTTTTTTTCGCAGCAACAGACAGATACTATACACAAATGATAAGCCCATTGCCCAAATCAATATTTGTATTGTGTAGCTCCATCCCGCCGTCATCGCCGTCACTCCTAAAAGCCGGACGTCCCCCATCCCCATTTTGCCTCCGGACAACTGCACAAAAAGTAATAACAGTCCGGCAAATATAGCTCCTGTTCCAAGGATGTGCAGCAAAATCTCCGGCCTCGTGCCATGTGCTCCCAAAAGCATCTGTGCAGCAAAATAACAGAGCAAAATCCCATCTGGCACAATCTTTCTTTTTCCGTCCACCATCGCCAAAATCCCATAGGTATATAAAAGATCGATCGATTGTATGATGATATACGAACCTCTAGAAAAACTCCCGAGCAAACCATATAACAAAAACCAGATTCCTGATAGCAGATACGTTTGTTTTTTCATGCAAATCAGGGAAAGGGAAGACTCTTTTCCCTTCCACAAATCAATGCCATATGCGGTTTTCATTCCTCCCAATATGGATATGGCAATCCATGTCAGGATCACTCCTGTCTTCATCCCGTCCCCATCCCTGTCAATCAATTTCTTTGGTGACAATCTGGATATCTGGATACCTATCTTGCACCTCTTTCACCGCCTGATCGTATAACGCCCGGTCGATCTTCCGGTCTTTTGTAGAAGATGGGATATAAACGATCAGCTCCTGACTTTTGATGTCTTCCCTTTTTAGCGTCACTCCATCCTGGGTAGTGTCTTTAAAGTTATCCATCTTACTGCACTCTCGGCTGATTTTCCCTTTAATTCCGGACAATTTCTGATAGCTGGCATCGCGAAGATCGATCGAAGTTTCTGCCGTGGCCTTTCCGCTGGCAGAATCATAAGCCGAAAATGCCGGGAAATTATCTGGCAGGTTTCTTACCTTTTCTTGTTCTTGGATCGCTTCTCCCCGCTTCACCGGCCGTTCTTCCCATATGCTTTTCTGCTTTTCTTCCTCCTTTTTTCCTCCGCCTTCCTCAAAAGCGGAAGAGCCGCTCATCCCGCGAATACAAGCCCGATTCGCCAGATTCATCGTTGGCAGAAGCTTCAGCGGCATGATCGGATCAATCGTATAACACACGACCAGATCAATGGTTGCCCCATCCTCAAAAAAGCTGGAGCTGTTTAGGTTCAATCCTTTTACGCCATCCACCACTCGCAAGGCACGCAGACGGGCATCGGCTCCATTTCCTTTCGCATCGGCTCCGATATAGCTTTCTATCATCGGACGGGCAACCATCTCAAAAAGCTGCTGGTTGACCTCTCTGCCCGCTTGTCCCAAGAGAGCGGCACCGACGTTCTTAAAAATTTCCTGAGGATCGGTTGTCCCGTTATATTGAGCCGTGACATCACCAGAGCTGAATTCTTCATAAAACTGCATCACCTCGTTAATGTCTCCGTTAAACTGCTTTGTCCGTTCGCTGGTTGCTCCGGCAATCTGCTGATTCAAATCATTCAGACCTGCTACCTGATATAAGTAAGAATACATAGACAGTTCCTTTGCCGTCTGACTGACGGCATGTTGAATCAAGCCATATACGTACACGATCCGCATGATATAGAGGATCGTCACAATAATCATCAGGAATATGGAGTAGGAAATACTGGCCTCTATGCTCAATACTCCTTTTTCATCTCTTTTTCTTTTCATACGCAGACTCCCTTAATATCCCTGATAAATCGTATTTTTGTAATGTAACCGCCCGGTATATCCTTTTTTCTCATAAGATGCACCAAACGGCATCACATTGCCGAAAAGATAGCGGATAGACAGATTGGTATCTGCACGCAGATAAGTATAAGACTTTGCCATAGTAAAATCTGCTTTTCCGGCCTTCTTCATATTCATTTCGATCAAGTCTGCCGATCGCATAATCCGTTTTTCCCGACCTTTAATCAGCAGAAGAATCAGCAAATAATCTTCATAAGACACAAAAATTCCCGATTTGCCATAATGATCGATCAAATTTCCTCCCGTTGTTTTGGGAGATGTGGTCAGCAATATATTGTTTTCGTTTTTTATTAACGGGATTTTATATCCCCCGGATATCAGATAATCCATCTCAATAATCGTTTCCGCCGTCACCCAGGCAGTCAAAAAAATCCAGAAAAACACCGGCTCCGGAACGGTTCCTAAACTGGCGGCATAGGCCGCTGCAGCTGCCGCGTGGCAGGCTTTATTGATCGAATCTTTGGCATACATGACAACCATATTATTGGCCATACGTTCTGCAAATATGGTCGCATAGACCGCCGTCTCATTGGCCGTATCACTCCGATTTCCATAGACCAAATATTCTATCTCGCTGCGCAAAACCGTATTGCGATCCTTTTTGGGGTCTAAACGCATATCCACTTCCCCATTAGGATGAGCATAGCGCCATTCTGGCATGTAAAAACAGTTTTTATCCGAGCTCGACATTCCCTCAGAAGAAAATTTCTTCACTCCGGTCAGCCGAGTCTTAAAGGTTCCGAACATATAGGTCAGACACAACACGTCATCCCTCATGGTTTCTCCTATATCCAGAATCATGCTGTGCTTTCCTTGATTTAAAATGTTTTTTGATGCCGTCAGATTGTTATTTTTATTATAGAAATTCGTATCATTGCTCTTCCCGGTATCGGAAGAAAAAGTTTTTGATGGTCTTGCCTGATAGACAGCTTCGTCGATGGTTCCTTTGGCAGCTTCTCCCTCCAGATTAGGATCTTGATTTCCAGTTTTTCCGGACTGATTTTCTGCAAAACTTTCATCAATCTCATTGCTGAACGTGTTCGCATATCTTCGAGAGGGATCTACCTGATCGCGATCCCAGCTCTTTCCGGTAAAATAACTGAGATATTGCTGCAAAGCCGGCTGATATGCGCGGGTTCTTCCTCCTGAGGTTATCGCAGACTGAATACTTGTCGTTTTTTGTGTGGAGCTGTTCAGATAGTAATAATAATATTCGGTGATCTCCAGCTCGTCGTCTTCGTCATCCTCCTCATCTTGTTCTTCCCGCATTTCTTCTATTTCGGAAATATATTTTGTGATCCCCTCATGAATATCCTCCATCACTTGATTCAGATTCGACTCGATCGCCGAATCCCCAGCCATCTGATTGAGTGTCGAATCGTCAATCAGGCGCTGAATTCCCGGCAAATAATGGGTTTTATAGTCTTCAATCGTGTTTTTGGCGTCCTGCAGCAAATGGGTCACTGATTCGTTGTCCGCAGTCTTTCCCTGATTCCGAGACTGAAATTCCTCCAGATTCCTAATCGCCTTTTCCACCTCTGCCTTCGCCTGGTTCGCCTGGTTTTGTACCACTTTCGCCTGCTTGCAGGCAAGCCCTGCTGCCTCTTTGAGCGTACTCCGGTTGCTTTCGTACGCATTGGATGCCTGCCTCTCCGCAGAGGTCAGCTCTCGGTCCTCATCGTCTTCGTCATCCTCCCCGGCATCCGTATTTTCAATATAGATTTTCTTCATCCTGGCTCGCAGAGAGGTGATATAATTATCCAGCGCCGTCTTGACTGTTGCCACTCTGGAATTTAAAGTATCTATTTCTGCTCGCAGCTTCACAAGCTCCTGATCGGCGGCCGCGTTGCCTTCATCCACGCCCATTTTGTCTTCCATTACTTCTGTGGTGACTTCATTTTTCTCAGCCTCCGACTTTAAATTTCCCAGGCCGCTAAAAATATCCATCCGATTTGCCATCACATACAACCCACGAAATTTGGAGTACTCCACCATCTGATTTTCCAACACACTTTGATTGGCTAAGCTGTACAGCGGTTCTACCGTACAACTGTCCACCTGGAAATCATAGAGATTTAGAAAGGATTCTCCCATATAAGATTTTTGTCCGGTCAAAGTAGTTTTCATGATGTCCCACAGTCGCTCGGAGTACTCGTCATCCGCAGACATTCCATGTGCTAGCAGCGTCGCATTGAGGCTTTCCAGATATATACTTTTTAGCTTATTGGCATCATTTTCGTTTAAGGCAAACAATCCAAATTCGTCTTTCAATGCTTGATTATAATCTGACAGCACACTGCTGGCCGCAAGGTCGGTGGCCTCCTGTGTCATCGCCTTGGCGCTGATTATCCGGCTCCCGTCAATCAGCACCGCTGAAAGCAACATGGTTGGAATCGTAATTATGATCAAAAATATGGAGATTGCACCCTTTATATTTCTGTTTCTGAAGATCTTCATACCTTCCCCCGATTATTTTTTAATACTCCTATTTCAGTAAATCAGCGACCTTTTGAATCGCTTTTTTTATCTCGTTATATCTCTCTTGAGCGCTACCAAATACTTTTGTCTGGCTGGCCACATCCACAATAATATCCATATTGCGCACAAAATCCGGCGCATCCACCACTGCCGATACTGCCGTCGTATTTACCTCAAAAGGACTGTTCTGGCCAAACATTTTCGCAATGGCATCTACTGGCGTATGATAAGTGCTGTGGATATTCACCCGGATTCGTTTGGCGATCAGGTAATCTTCCACGGTTGTATAATTGCCACCATTTTGATTGTCTGCCTGCAAAATATCCCTTTTTCCCATTCGTTCCGCCACATATTTATTTACAAGAGAGGTATACTCTCCCTTTTTTCCTCCACCTAAAAAGGGCACATTCCGATACGGATCCCTTATTTTAAAATCTTCCAAAGTCTTGATTCCCGTCGTCATATCCGATACCCGGGAGCTATACACCACCGAGCCTCGTTCCGAGGCTTGTACAGAAAGACTCTGCAAATTCACCTCTTGATATAAAACCATTCCCATGAATAAAATCAACAGCAAGGAAAAGAAAATAGCCGGAAATATGATCGTAAGTTCAATCGTCAAATACCCTTCATTTTTTCCCCAAAGCCTGCAAAAAACATTTCGAATCTGTGGTCGAATTTTTCTCATTCTTGTATTCTCCCCGATATCTTCCCTTGGACGCTCACCTGTCATGGCATATAATCCACCGGAACCTTTTCTTCCGGTGGATTGCTTGCTGAAATCAGTTTTTTACTTAGAACGCGTATTAGGATCAACCTCTGTTACAAAATTCTGGTTAAACACTTTTTCCATCATGCTGTTAGCAAATTTAAAAATCTGCTCTCTGAACAGCAGGGCAATGCACATCAGCGCCGCAATAATCATGACAAGCTCAACGGTGCCCATGCCATCCTCTTCTTCATAAAACTGCTTTAACAGATCCATCTTCCTCCCCCTCTCTTTCTTATTGTTTGCAAACTTTTTTATCATAAAAATATCGGCAAGCCGATATTTTTACCAACACTACATTCCCGACGTCATGCTCAAAACTGCCGGCGTTGCCACGATCAGCACAATCCCCAGAAACATAATCATCATCGGAATCAGAATCTTGGTGCTGGCCTGCTCTCCCATGGCTTTTGCCGCATTTTTTCTCATTTCCCAGCATTCCTGTCCTTGTTCTCTTAAAACCGGAACCACCTCCGAACCGCCGCGTTTTAGATTCATGACAATGACCGACACAAACTTGGTCACTTCCTTGACATGACATCGCCGGGCAAATTCCTCATAAGCAATCGCTTCCGGCCTCCCTGCCTTAATTTCAGCCAAAGCATACCGCATCTCATCGTATAAGATGTGTTCTCTTTTGTTTTCATTGATGATTTTTTCCCAGGCTTTTGAGATCGTCATTCCGGCATTGACTAACAAGGTCAATTTATTCACAAACTCGGGAAACTCCATCTGGATGGAAAGCCGTCGCTTCTCGATCTCTCCCTTCAGGCTGGAATCCACCAGAAATGGCACTCCTATCCACGCCGCCACGGCCGCTCCGGTAAATAACACACCGTCAGAGCTTCCTTGAAACACCTGAATCATGCCAATCACAGAGGCTCCCACAGCTGCAATCAAGGCAACAGCCAAGCGATATCCCTGGTGAATGAACTGATAATATTCCGCATTTTTGGGCCCTCGGATCTCCAATATTTTCTGATAAACCTGATTTTTATGCCGGGCCAGTGTTGCGCGTAACGACAGAGGAAGCGCTTTCTGAAATATTTCCACTTCCCCCATAGCCAAGCCAATAGGAATAAAATCTTTAAGCCCATACTCTTCTTTGTCCAGGTACTCAATATATTCGTCATATTGGCCTTTTGATTTCAGATAAAACACGATAAAAGTGAGCACACAGCCTGCGCAGACCACAGACGAAAGAATCATCGCTACCATACTTATCCCCATCCTTTTTCTTTCCTAAAATGAAATCATTCCTGCAATTGGAACCATTCCCTTATCACACCTGAATCTTCATAATCTTCGATCCCACCAGATAGGCCACCCCAAAAATAGCAATGGCAATGGTCATGGCTATCCGGCCCACAATCTCTGTAAAAACTGGTTCCATGTACTCGCCGGAAGTGACTGTCAGAAACAGTACCATGATAACCGGAAGGACCATCATAAAATGAAATTCATACTTTTTGCCGGATATGGTAGTCTCGATTTCCTGCTTGACTTCTATCTTTTCGCCAATCGTATTGGATGTAGACCGCATAACCTCCATCAAATCGCCACCGGTACGTTTACAGGTCACGAAAATATCCACAAAATTGTCAACATCCTCTAAATGAGCACGCTCCGCGAACTGACCAAACATGCTCTCGATGGTATTGTTCATGCCGATCCCGCGCAGGATATATTCTAGCTCCACCAAAATATCCGTCTGCGGATCCGGATAAATCACCCGCAAATCCTGAAGGGCATCCCGAATTCCGGATTCTACCGACTTTCCCACGGACAAGGCAGACGCCAAAGAATACAGCATATCCTTAAACTGCAAAGTCAGCTGATTTTTCCGTTTTTCTATGATCTGTCTGGTACGAATCGCCGGCCACTTCAAGGCAAACAGCATTAAAATCGCCGATAAAATCTTACTGTGATAAAACACATACCCTACGGCAAACAACGCGATGGCTGCCAAAAGAAGGTTCCCTATCTTTTCCTGTTTTCCCATCACATACACATTATAATCGGTCAGCCCGTCTTCCCTTTCCACCATCTCCGGCTTATCCTTCTTTTTTCCAAACATCGTTTCCCCCTTCTATCTTTTAACCATTCTCAAAACATCTACATGCCGCGCTTGTCTATACCTGATCGGACAAACCTGCATTGCGGAATTTCTCCGTATGTATCATGGCGTTTTCTGTTCGGGTCAGCTCTCCAATCACTCGCCCATTCTCATCCTCCCCTTTCTCCACAAACCGGTAAAGAGGATTCATTTGAAACTTCCCATCTTCATATCCCACCATCTCCGTAATCTCGATGGTTCTGCGGGATTTATCCCGCAACCTGGATAATTGAATGATGATGTCAATGGCCGAGGCAATCTGCTGTCGAATCGCTTCTATCGGAATGTTGTTTCCGGATACTACCATAGTCTCCAACCGGCTCAACATATCCTTCGTTGAATTGGCATGTCCGGTAGACAAAGAGCCATCATGTCCGGTATTCATCGCCTGCAGCATATCCAGCGCCTCCGCTCCACGGACCTCGCCTACCACGATCCGCTCCGGCCTCATACGCAGCGAGGAACGAATCAAATCCCGGATCGTCACCTCTCCCTTTCCCTCCATATTCGCATTTCTCGTCTCTAAACGTACCAGGTTGTCCACCCCTTTAATCTGAAGCTCCGCGGAATCCTCGATCGTAATCACCCGCTCATCTCTTGGTATAAAGTTGGATATCGCATTCAAAAAAGTCGTCTTTCCGGACCCCGTTCCGCCGCTAATAAAAATATTGTATTTCGCCTTTACCATACGTTCCAGCAATTCTGCCACTTCCGGAGTAATCGATCCATAGGCAATCAGCTTCTGAACCGTCATGGGATCTTCGGGAAATTTACGGATTGTCACCGTCGGCCCGTCTAAGGCAATCGGGGGCAGCACCACATTCACACGAGACCCGTCCAAAAGACGAGCGTCCACAATTGGGTTTGCCTCATTAACCGTTCGATTGACCTTTGATACAATATTTAAAATTACATTTTCCAACTTCTCATTGGTTTCAAAACTGACATTTTTCCGGTACAGACGTCCTGCCTGCTCGATAAATACATGATGCGGCCCGTTGATCATAATCTCAGTGACCGAAGGATCATCAACCAAAGGCTGAAGGACATCCAGCCCTCTCATAGAATTGAAAACCCCTTCCATCACTTCTCTCTTTTCTGACAGAGACAAGTATTGCCTCCGGGATTCTTCCATCACAATATTGGCGATTACCTCCCGGATTTCGTCATCCTCCACGTTCCGCGTCAGATCCAGACGGTCGGATACCTTTTCCCGAATCTGTTTGATGTATTCCTGCATATTTTCAATCATTGATTTCCCTTCCTACCACGGCCTGAAGTACCGGTCTCATAATTTGCAAGATCAAATCTCCAGCATGCAGAATACTACTTTTTTTTGCTAAAACAGCAGTTTGTGGAATGCTGACACAACAGGGAATTCTGCTGCAAATCTCACTCAAAAACGACTCATTTCCGCTCCCTTGTGCTCCTGCTTTATTTAAAATCACCTGCATTTTTTCAAAAAATCCATCATAAGAATCATGTAGACTGCTTTCTCTCAACAGCCGCTGCCATTTCGCCATATTTCCTTCTTCTGCAATAACCGGCGCCAATATGATATCTGCTTCCTTTAATATCACTTTCGTCTTTTCTGTAAATCCAGACGCCTGATCTACGATCACCAGATCATAAATAGCCAGTTCTGCTATCGCCCAAAGCAGTTTCTGTAAATCTTTGTCATTGATTTCTTCATACTCGGAGATACTTTCTACCCCGGATACATAATAAAATCCGGCCGATGACTCTATGCCGGCGCTTCCTTTCAATTTGATTCCTGCGTTCATACCTTTTGTTTTTAATGCGAGAAATACGTCAGAAAGAGTTCCCTCTGTTTTGCCTAAAACATCGTTTACCGAATCAATCTCTTCCAGATTCAGGTACAAAACGCGCAGCCCTGCCATCACGCCTGCCGTCGCCAGCGCTAAAGACAAAACGGTCTTGCCCGTCCCTCCTGCCGGATTAAAAAAGGCGGCGATCTTCGTGTCGTTTTCTCCTTTAACCGTCTCCAACGTTCCTTTCTCTTCTGCATATTTGAGCAAAATAGTATCTGACAGATTCTCCATTTTCTGATATTTCTTTATTACTTCAAATCCATCGATCCCCGACATACTCATTGACATGGCAATCCTTGTCACATCCGGAGTCAGATCTTTCAATTTGTCAACTGCAAGCATTTCATCAACTACCAAAATATCAATGACATTCCCCTGTTCCAGATATTGATACATTTTTTCTTTCTTGGTAAAAGTAACCAGCTCCAGTTGCGGAACCCGCTCCATAAAAAAATAAGCAAGCTCTTTTAAATATCGTTCATCATAATCCGCAAGTATCATCTTTTTCTTTATCATACTGCCTCCCCTGATTCGACATAACATTTTAGAAATTATATCACTTTCTTTTAAGAAAGTAAACTACTTTCTATAAAGCAATTTTGTAGGGAAACTTTCCAAATGAAACCTCTCAATATTATAAAACTATCCCTCGATGATTATAATATAAGAAAGCATTTTACTTTTCTGTTTGACAACTAATATCATATTCCTTTTCCATCTACAATAAAGCTATTGCAATCTGTAATTTCGGAAAATATTGCAGCAGAAATGGAGTGATCGATTAGCCGATGAATATTATGGAACGTATTGATGAACTATGTAAACAACGCAATATAAGCAAATACCGCCTTTCTCAGATTACAGGAATTTCCCAGTCTGCATTTTCTAAAATGGCACGTCAACAGTCTTCCCTATCCTTAGAAACGATTCAGCGTATTTGCGATGCTCTTGGTATCTCTTTGGCTCAATTTTTTTCGGAATCAGAGAAATATCCCGATCTAACGCTTTCGCAAATACAACTCCTCGATTCCTGGAATCTGTTAGACGAAAAAAAGAGAGCTTATGCTCTCTTGATGATTAAAAATTTGATTGACCTATGATTATGACAGTTTGTCCAGAACCTCTGAACGCTCATCGTGGGCAATCTCTCTGATTGCTGCAGACGCCTGTCATCTCACCAGCGCCTGCAGCTGCTCTAGCAGCGCACCTCCTCCTACTTGAATATTTCCCACCTGGGCACAGATCCTCTCCAGACACTCCATTTCCTTTAACTTATATAACGTCTGATTCTCATCCATCAGCTTCGCCGTATTGAGCAGCGACCGGGTGGAAGCCACTTCCTCTCTTCTGGTAATCACATTGGCCTGGGCTCTCTTCTCTGCCACCAGCACGGTATTCATGATATCGCGAATCTCTCCTGGCAGGATAATGTCCTTGATCCCTGCGCTACCAAACTCAATGCAATAGTCTTTCTCCACCTCTTTCAGCCGCCTGAAAATGAACTGGGAGATCTCCTCCTTCTGTTGCAAAAGCTCATCTAACCGATATCTTCCAATATATTCGCGAATCGCCAACTGTACACAAGCATACACCTGATTCTCCAGATTCTTGATGGTCTCGATCATGATTCTTGGCTCCACCACCTTGTATGTACACATTAAATTGATCCGCACACCGATCCGGTCTGCTGTCAGAATCTCCTGTCCGGAAATCTCCAGCGGCTTTACCTTCAAATCTACAATCCTGCACAGCACATCCCTGGAATACACCCAATAATAGTAAGTTCCTGCTCCTAACTCTTTTATCACTTGGTTATCGTAATACAAAATTCCCAGTTCTCCTGGCTGAATCTCGATCTTTTTGTAATATTTTAAAGGAATTCGTGACAAATAAGCCTTATTGACCGTATTTGCCGCCTCCGGCTCTCTCATGTCTAAAAGCTCCACGCTGTAGTGATTCCACACATTCCAATACAGATACTTTGCCTCCGGAAGAATCTGTATCACCACCCCGTTCTCCTTCAAAATCCCGATATGGCCCTCAGGAACCATGACAGAAAGCACTTTCTCACCAAATGTCTTATCCTGCTCTAACAAAATTTCTTTTGGCACTTTGTCAAATGCCACGCTTCCTTCCATATCCTCTATTACAACCTCATAGCCCAAAGCCTTCATATAATGATAGGTTCCGCTGACAAGCGTTTTTCTAAAGCATCCGTCTTTTAACAAAAATCCGCATTGGTTCTGATGAATCTGAACTTTCATTTTTTCCTCCTTCTAACTTTTCTTTGCCAATTGGTGATTCCAACCTAGAATTCACCACAGAAAGCTCTGCGGACCGCCCGGTCTGACAAAACCGTTTGCTATCCGGCTCCCCGTTTGCAAGAAACAGATTCCTTCTGCTCACAGTTTGCTACCGCACAACAGTTGGCAAGAATCTCCCGCTTCCCGCATTCGGGGCATGGGATATCATCCAATTTTGCCGTTTCCGACGGTACAGGCAGGCTCTCTGCCGCATATCCTTCTTTCTGGCCGAAATCAGAACATGCTGGTGAATGCTAAGTCTTCCTCCTCTTAAGAAACACGTGACAGGTGTCGTTTGATCGCTTTACCACTAAGCAACGGTTTTCACCGGCAGGATTCGAACCCGCGTAAATCAAAGTCATTTGACAATCTTCAGTCCCTAACTGAGCGTCCCTTTCATGCTTCCGGCGGCATACCGCACTGCATCGCAAACGGCACCGTCTGGTCCAAATGCCACAACTGTCAGCCGGAATCATCACCTTTTCGGTGTCATTATCCTACCACAGAAGGAAAATATTATCATTTCAAAAATGCTGCGAAGTTTTTGTTGTCTTTCGAATGGCTTTTTTGTATACTGAAACCAGGGAGGAAAACATCCATGTCCGAATACAAAGAACTCATTAGACAATTTGAAAAAATACGCTCTTACGTCCGTGATTTCTACGTCTATGGCTTCAAAACTCGTGATGATTTTTATGAAAAAAGCGGCCGAACCTATGATAATCACCGCCGTCGCATAGAAAGTTGGTTCTCCGACTACATACGTACTGACCAAAACGGCCACAAAAAATCGGTTTTTCTTACCCTAGATTCCAGTCGAATGGCAATCAATCCTCTATATCAGTCCTGGAAATCCAAGACCTTCACTGCCAATGATGTTTGCCTGCGTTTTTTCTTGTCCGATCTTCTCGCCGATGGCCAGCTCCGCAACTTAGAAACCATTGCCGATGAAATTCAAAAATATTATCACTGCCTGTTTGACACACAGACCATTCGCCGCAAACTGGCCTTTTATGAAAAGGAAGGATTAATCCTTAAGAAAAAGGAGGGAAAACAGTACCTGTATGGCGGCATAAAGCCCCTCCCTCACACGCATCCCAACCTGTTCCCGGCTTTGTGGCTTGCCGTCAGCTTTTTTCAGGGTGCTGCCCCCTTTGGTTTCCTTGGCAGTACCATCCTGGATTTTTGGAATAAAAACAACGATTTCTTCCGTTTCCGCAGCGATTATCTGATTCACACCTTGGAGGATGAAATTCTTCTTCCTATTTTGCGCGCCATGGAACAAAAATATCAGATTCTCATTACGGTTAAAAGCACGAAAAGACATCACGTCAATACCACGGCTGTCACCCCTTTAAAAATTCTCACTAGCACGCAGACCGGCCGGAGATACCTCTGCGCCTGGCAGGAAAGTTCCCGTCGCCTGTCTACTTTCCGTCTTGACTCCATTCAAAATGTCGATCTGCTCAAACCCGACATGCACTACGACAACCACATGGAATCCTTTCAGCACACTCTGCCTCTTGTCTGGGGAGTATCTTTTGGTGAGCAACCAAAAATCAGAGCCGAAACCGTCACCATGCAAATCATTTTGGATGAAAAAGAAGAATCTTTTATTCTCACTCGCCTGCAGCGGGAAGGCCGAGGCGGTTCTCTAAAGCAACTAAAACCTGGGCTGTATGAATATACTCGTCTCTGTGCGGACGCTACAGAACTTCTGCCGTGGGCTAAAAGTTTTACTGGAAGAATCCATTCCTTCCATTGTTCCAATCCTGCCATAGAAAAAAGATTTTGGGAGGATATGCAAAAAATGCAGGAGTATTATTTTACTACAGGAGAAACTTCCCAACATGAACATCCATGAATTCTCTTTGTTTTCCGAACTTTATACTTGCTATTATCAGGTGATTGCCAGGATTCTTCATGAATCCGCTCACCATCCGCTCACCCGCCGCCAGATGGAAAAATTGGCCCGTCAATACGGTTATGACGAAAGCGTTCTTTCCATCGTTCCACGGCTAATTGAGGGAGAATGGCCCTTTTTCCAACCGGACGACCTGGTTTCTGATACCTATGTCT
>ERZ808024.409-NODE-409-length-19492-cov-5.265465_pt1 | contig 19492 bp, 19 predicted proteins | sample MGYA00380181_ERZ808024 | MGnify/ENA primary metagenome ERZ808024 (study PRJEB31490, sample SAMN06133413) | mouse gut metagenome | isolation source: Z2_1 | host: mice | place: China: Chengdu | collected 2015-05 ...
ATCTCTGATGGTATCAATGAACCAGCTGTCGAATCATGATCATAGCCGTTTTTTGACGCGAACCAATCAGATTGTGGGTAGGATTGGTAGTGTAGGAGCAGACAAAGCGAATGAGGGAATCCGAAAATATGTGTTGCGAGAAGCTGTACTGATTCAGATGACATGGCCGGGAGCGCCGACATTGTACTATGGAGATGAAGCAGGAGTGTGTGGCTGGACAGATCCAGACAGCCGCCGGACTTATCCTTGGGGACAGGAAGACTATGAGCTGATTGAATTTCACCGTTATATGATCACATTACATCGAGCGTTGCCAGCTCTGCGGCGAGGCTCTCTCAAACAGCTTTTAGAAGGCAGAAATCTGATTGCTTATGGACGTATGCGGGGGATCAATAAGTGCGCAGTAGCACTAAACAGTGGTGACGAAATATGCCAGATAAAGTTGCCAGTATGGGAACTAGGAATAGCAGACGGACAAATAATGACACAGCTGATGTTGACCAACAAGGATGGTTATAATGCAGGAATGAAACCTTATGAAGTGAAAGATGGAAAAATAACTTTGGAGTTGCCGGGCGGTTCTGGAGTTTTGCTTTCCATTGGCGGGAGGCTTCGGTAATATCAGGAAAGGATTATGTATTGACAAATTGGCAATTATGGGGTAATATGTGAAAAGTAATAGAAATGCCTTGGTAGCTCAGTTGGTAGAGCAGAGGACTGAAAATCCTCGTGTCACTGGTTCGATTCCGGTCCAAGGCATTTTTTATTTACACGAGAATATATACCACAGAAGTGAGGGGGGAGAGAAAGTAAAAAACAGGGTTGATTTTTTGAGATTATTATGATAGAATTATCTCTGTTAATAGAACAGTTTATATTATTTATATGCGACAGTGGCTCAGTTGGTGGAGTACGACCTTGCCAAGGTCGGGGTCGCGGGTTCGAGTCCCGTCTGTCGCTCTTGAAAAGTCCAGTGTTTACTGGACTTTTTATATTATATGTTGCATTTCGTGTTGCATAAGGCGATCAAAATACCCATCTATGATATCATCTACCTTCTCCCGTTCTTCAGAAAATGTCTGCATATAGATATTTTTCATTACTTTATCTGATTTCCATCCGCCCCGTTCCTGGGCATATTTATCCGGAATTCGCAGAAGAGCCATAACAGAGGCGCTTAAGTGCCGTAAATCGTGGAAGGTGAGGGGGGACATCCCATTCTCCAGCTGCAGCTTAATCCAGCGATGATACAAAGTTTTTCCGCTCATGGGCACTAAAGAATCACCTTCTACCTCATTAATTAATTTTTTAATGTATGGCGGGATCCGGTGCCGGCGGTTTCTCATGGGATTCTTTGCCATGTCTTTTCTTATAGGCTTCCCGTCTACATCGACGACAACCTCCCTGATAGTCAGATAGTCTCCGGATATGGATTTTGATTTCGTGAGTCCTCGGATTTCCGACATGGAGAAGGAAAGCCACATGGCTAATAATACTGGCAGTTCGATCTCGGTTCCCCGGATCATTTCGAGAATTTTGGATGCCGGGGGAAGCTCCACATTTCTGGGGATGATTTGCGGCAGCTCGATTTCGGAAAGATCAAGCCCTTTTCGGTATTTATACAGGACAGCGCTGATTAGTCCCCATTCATTTTTTAGCCTCTTGGCTGACAGGGGCTTCCGATCCCGGTTGTTGGAAGGACGCCGGGATTCTGTATCAATCGCTTCCTGCAGGATTGTTTCATCCAAATCTTTCAGTTTGAGGTACATCAAATCCGGAAACGCATTTCTCTGAATGCAGCGGTAGTCCTGAATCGTAGTGGGGGACCGGTTTAGGTTCTCCCGAGATTCTATGTACTTATCAATTGCCTCGGTGAGCGTCATATTGCCGTATTCAGGGCGCTTATTCCGGGGAGCCCGGGATTTCTCTATCTGGAACTGCGCAGCCATTAATTTGGCCTCTTTGCGCCCTTTGGGGCTGGGGTCATCGCTGGTGAAGGAAACATATACCCGCTTGTCCTTCATTTGTCCGGTCTTTAAATCCAGGACTTTTTCTGTATGGCTATAGGCCAGACAGCGCCAGGAGCCCGATGGGAGTTTCTTTGCTTTTGCCATAATATCATCCTCCTTAAAAATAGGTATAAAAAATAACGCCATACCTTTGACAGGAGGCGCCGGAGATGATACAATGGTTTTGTGATAGGGATTGTATCATCTGGGAGCACTGTCCAGGTATAGAATCTATGTAAGAACCGTTCCTGTTGGCGCAGGGGCGGTTTTTGCATTTATACGTTTTCGGTGATTTTTGCACCTTTTTTTCGATTACATTTCCAACACAATGTTTGCAGATTATCTTCACTAGTTAACCCACCCTTTGATACAGGGATGATATGATCAATTTCTAATAACAGATTGGGCTCCTCATGAATGGAAGCACCGCAATTTTTACAGGTAAAATTATCTCTTTGTAAAATTTTTTTACGAAGTTCACTGGTCATTAAAGCCCTTTGTCCTGCTACGCTTTTTTTGAATTTAATATTATCTACGAGATATTTTACAAATCGATTTAAGTTATCTATATCCATTACAATATCACATTGCAATGAGGCGTTACCTCCGGAACTTACATATTTGAATATATACTTGGGAAAATATACGGTTTTAAAATCTATTTCTGTAAAACCTAATTTTTTCTGTAATTTTTTCTTACTGAATTTGTTAATAAGAAATGGTATCTCGTTAGCTATGCTATTTAATAACTTTTCTTTTTCATTTTTTAATGCGATTTTTCCCGATTCAGCGGCTTCGAAGTTATTTAGTATACTTTCAAAGTTAGATAATGTTGCTTCATCCGTTTCGATATTAAAGTATTTGCATATATATTTGAAAGGATGTTGCCTTGCATTGTTACAAACATTGCGAGAGCAGTTACATACATTCGGGCTATATTTTTGGTTTTTTAATTCTGACCTTTTATAATGATATTTACTATCATCGTAATAATCGGAATGTCCGTAGTCCAGTTGGTCAATCCCCAAGTGAGTATTTTTTAATTCTTCTATATGTTCGTTTAATTCATTACAATTTTTCACATATAGGTCAATGCTGTTCTTTATGGATAAGAATTTTTTGCTTCTGTAATAAATAAACTCATAAGTCTTCCATAAGATAAATAAAAAGAATAAAAATACTATAATAGGAAATGCTTCCGTACTTAAGTAAACAACTATACCTATTAACGAAATTAATAATAAGGCTATTAAACAGCCATTCATTGTCTATTCTCCTTTTGTATTGTTTTGATTTTTTAGATGCAAATTAAGAAGAACTAATCGGTTATCATTAAAAACTATTCCAATCGTAATTTTAATATCTCTTTAGGATATCCCGTACAATCACAGAATTTTTCCTGCGTATATCCTGCATAGTTTAATAGCATATCATCTGTAATTAGCAAATATGCCGCAAATAAATTTGCCCTTCTTTCAAATTTTGATACAGATAAAAGTGTTTTATTTCTTATAAAATAACAATTTTCTTTCCGGTCGAGCACAGCGTGGCCAAGTTCGTGGGCCATTACAAGCTTACGTTCCGGATCTTGTAATTCATTGCTAAGGAATATGTATCTATGATTTTTGAGAAACATATAACATCCGGCAAATTTACAATTTCCAATTTGTTAATTGTTAAATAGCCAAAAACCGTTGGTATCACTGGGTTTATTGGATTTGATACCATGAATTTACTACTCTTTTACTACTTTTGATGATATAAAAAATGGGCCTGGGGGTGAACCTCTGGCCCGTTTTTTTCGCGTCCAGCCGGACGCGCGGGGGTGTTGCGATAAAGGGGCGGAAATCAAATTGCCCCGTTGAAAGGAGTATTAAAACATGAACACAACCGCAAATCCCAGTATCCAACAGGACGGCCCATATTACCCAATCAATGAGGAAGCGGCCCGCCGCGCTAAAGAGGCTAACAGCTTTTCAGATTATGTTTCTGGCAGCGCGACAGCGGAGTACAGGCAAATGGTAGACAAGGCGGTGGAACTGGCAGAACGGCAGAAACGGCGCGTGGACACAGAGTATCATGCTAAGATTGACCATTTACTTGACCTGTATGCCCGGAAATTAGCGGCAAACATGAATGAGGGGTATGCCATTGCTGCCCGTGTTCCGTCTGTGTTGATTGCCGGGCCTGCTAACTTTCCCGTGCGGCAGAAAGAGAAACAGAATGCTGCCAGCGACCGCAATATGATGGAATGGCAGTACATCCAGGGGTTACTTGACCGCATCCGCAGCACTGGCATGGGCGGCATTAGTGCTGATGATGATAATGCAATCACAAAGTTGGAAAAGAAACTGGCTGCACGTCAAAAGGCCCAGGAGCATATGAAAGCGGTCAACGCCTACTATCGCAAGCACAAGGCATTGGACGGTTGCCCTGAACTTTCCCCGGAGGAAATAGAGGCTCTGAAAATTGATATGGCGCAGAGTTGGCATATGCAGGGTAGGCCATACCCATCATGGCAGTTAAGCAACAATAATGCGGAAATCCACCGCATTAAAGCGCGTATTGAAGAATTGACCCGGCAGCGGGAAACTGGCTATGTAGGGTGGGAATTTAACGGCGGCACTATAGAAGCAAATCAAGAAGCCAACCGCTTGCAAATTTTGTTTGCCAGTAAGCCAGACGAGAAAATCAGGGCAGTGTTGAAAAGTAACGGTTTCCGGTGGTCCCCCAAGGCCGGGGCATGGCAACGGCAATTAAACGATAATGCCATCCGGGCCGCTGACTATATCAAGAGCATATGGCCTGTTAGCGGGGAAAAGCCTAGTGAATTGCAGCGCAAAGCCAGAAACGAAGGTGTAGCATGATTTGTAGAAACGGGTGGGAGCGAGGCCCACCCGTGACACCAAGAATAAGGCATACCCGCTGTGCGGCCATGCCTTATCTCTTTGGTGTTTATTTTATGCTGGCGTAGTAGGCGGAATATAGGGAACGCGGTAAATCACCAGGACATTGCGTTCAGGCCCGGCAGCTACTACATTGATGATTTCTGCTCCGGGGTATTTACTGCACAATCCAGCAAAAAAATCGTTAATCTCTTTGCTGATGTACCCGCCATAAAATGGTTGCGCACGAATGGTTTGTTCGGGTTTTGGTTCGAGAACGGCTGGGCGTCTAGCGTCAAATGCTTCCATGGTTTGGCTTCCTTTCTACTATAATATAGCTTAATTTTACTATACATCAGACAGAAAGTCCAATTTCCTATATTTTCAAACTGCCACATAAACGAGGAGACTTTATCTCGGTAAAGTATAAAATTTTTGTAAAGAAGTCAAACCCAGCTTGTCGAATCATGGCAATCAACCTATTGCAATTTGCTCTAAGCTGGTGTAAAATAGAACCACGAGACACAGAAGCAAAAAAGGCAGGGAGCGGAGTGTGCCACCACCCCACGCCCCTATGCAGGAGAACGGTTAAGCCCAGTCCCACACAGCAGAATTATTCTGCGCCATAATCCCATTATATCCTTTTTTATAGGATTTAGCAAGAGGGATATGTGTGCGTAGCTTTTAATGGCGGTGTAGGGATTATTGACCCTGCGCCGCTTTTGTTGTCTCGCGGGAACGCCTACGGGGGACGGGAAAGGAAGTACCACCCCCCAAGGCAAGTACCGGCGAGAATAACATGGCCGTATTACGGCAGGAGGTACGCATGAGAAGGCGCATTACTATCTTTATCAGTCCTTTAATGGACAGACCGGGCTTCTATTCCAAAGACAGAAACAAAGGAGGTGAGCAGAAATGACAGCGACCAAAGAAGAATTATCACAGGGCTTAATCTATGTGAAAAATATGTTGGGCAAAATGCAGGAAGTTCTTGCGCAATATATTGCCCAAGAGAGAAATTTTCGCAAGATTACAAAGAAAATCGACACAAAAGCAACTGTCAAAAATGACCTTCCCAGGATTTTTAACATCAGCCTGTTCGCGCTCATTGCATTACTAATACTTCTTCCCAGTGGCCAAATGAACGATGCTATGTTTGCGCTTATCTTTATGGCTATATCATTTGTCTGTGAAAAAATTGTGGTATCAGTAGCAAAAGCGGCTGGAGTGGAAATGGGAGTCTTTGCCCTTATGGGTATGGGCAGAAGGGCCCGTCGCGCTATTGGCAAATTCGGTTTTTACTTTCTGATGGCTTACGGTTTCTTTAAGTTTCTGGCATATCTTTCTATCATTGTGGTCATTTATGGGGCCGGAAAAGTAGGCATTCTGGTTCTGGCGGCAGTCGTTGTGATTGATGTTTTGCTAATTATGATGAAAAATAAAAAGATTTCTGCAACCAATCAGGATGCGGCAGTGAATAATGAACAGGTACGCGCAAAGCGAAAAGCATTATATGACCAATATAATGCTTTACAACGCGAATTACTAAGTCATGCACCAGGCTGGTTCCCTCCAGATTATTACAGTGTTGAGGCAGTCGATTTTTTTCTTCATGCTATTCGAAATGGCCGTGCCGATTCTGTTAAAGAGATGGTTAACCTTTTTGAAGAAACCAACCAGCACAAAGAAATGGTTGCTTGGCAAAAAGCACAGACTAAACAGCTCACTGACTTGGTAACTGGGCAACAGGAGTTGATTCGTGGGCAACAGACAATTCAAAATCAGCTTCAATATGCAAATATGATTAATATGGCAAGCTTTTTCAAGCTGGGCGGCACACCAGATGACCTTTGGTATTAGAAAGAAAACCGCTATAATCGCCCCCTTGTTTGCACGATTTTTGCAGACGAGGGGGCTTTTTACTGATTATCAGAAGTCCATTTCGTGACTTCCACCATGTGGCGTAGCAGTAGATTGAAATGTAGGGAGCCGACGTTGTGCATTTATTGCCCTCTGCCGTGCTTGTTCTGCTTGGGCTGCTAATTTCTGTTCTTGTTTCTTCTGATATTCTTTCCATACGTCATACACGGTCTTTTTGGTAGTGGAGCCGTCAGGTTTCTTTTGATTTACCTTGATTTTGTGCAAAAATTTAATTAACGGTCCATTTGTATCTATATTGGTGGCGTTGTGGTAGGCATTGGCGGCAGCAGAAAGCGCATTAAGGTGTTCCTGTAAATCGACGAGGTAGCTATCGGTCTTGGCTTGCAAATTCGCTATATCCGTTTCAAGTGCTATTTTTTGCTGTAGGGTGGTGGAGGTTTGCTGCTTCGCTTGCAGGGTAGCGGCAATGGCTAAATCACGGCTTAGACGCGCTTTTTCTCTTTCTTTTTCCAGCTTTTCTACTTCCTTTTTTGCTTTATAGGTTTTGGAGTTCAAACCGCTCTTTTTCTCACGTCGCTTTGCCTTGCATTTCGCTTTATATGCTGCGGCCTCGTCCTCAGTCATATCCTTGACTTTCTCGTTGTCATAGATAGTGCAATCGTCAATGTCCCAACCTAATCCGCGCATTTTTTGAGGATATTCCTGATTTAATCGCTTGTATAGCTTTGGATTGATAATTTTATCAACACACAGTTCACCGATTCGGGTATAGCCCATCCCAAAATAATGTTTGTGTGGGGCTTGTTCGTCTCGATGCAGGGCGGTAGCTCGGATGTTGTCATCCCCCATAATATCGACTAAGACTTTGTCGCTGTCCTCAAAAAATTTTGCCTGCTGTTCTGGTGACATAGTATTGATGATTTCTGCTGGTGGTTTTAATATCATAGCCCAACCGATAGCCGCATCAGCGCGTAAAGCACGGCCTCCGGCGGCTTTGCGCTGTTTAGAATAATCAGCGGCTTCGGCGGTCATAGCCTCGGCTAATTTAACGCCACTGGTAATGCCAGTATATGTATTGAAGCATGAGCGGTTACGGTCTATGTCTTCATCTTTACCCCAACGCTCTTTCAATCCTTCACAGACAACAGCGCGTAAAAATCCAGTGCGTTTTGCTCTGCTTTTGGTGCTACGCTGATTAGTCAACTTTAGCGTGGTGATGCCTACTTTCCAACCCATTGTGATACCTCCTAATTAGCCATAGTTGCGTTACTCGGATTTGTTGTGAGCGGTAGTGCCCGCTCGCAATAAATCCGAGTAACGTGCCCTCTGATTTAACTTATGTTAAATCCCGTTCGTTTCACTCACTTTCGGGCCCCTGCGGGGCTTTGAAATGAGAAATGTCCCCCTCAAGGATTGTAATTAGAGATGTGGAATCAGTTCTATTCCGCGCTCTGCCAAACTTACGATTGATAACGGCATATCTGGATAATACTGATAATCTATATTGCAAAATTGGCAAAATTCTCCACACGGGATATATCCATAATCCCAGAAGTTATAGTTGCAAAAATGGCAAACATTGAGCGGGTAGTCGCTTTCTATATATTCACATAAAGCAATGCCAGCATCTTCGTTGGGGGCATATTTTCTAATCAGTTCAAATATCTTTCTTTTTTATAATATCTCAACGGCTGTTGGTATATCCGCGAAACGTTTTTGCAGTTCATCTTCGCTCATATACATATCACCAGCAGTAAGAATGTTTCCGCATTGTCCATTGTTATATCTGGGACAGCTATTTTGCAAACACTCTGCGGGGGTATCTGGCTTAGACATACATATCCTTTTGTAGTCTGTTATCGGCCTTAAAAAAGTGGGAATTTTCATGTAATCATATCTCCTTTACAAATTTATTGATTATATTTTGGGTTCTTTATTTTTCTTCCACATCTGCCATAACTGATTGTGTAAGTTGCGCTTCAATTTCAGCAAACTGTTCAGCTAACCGTTCTGCAGCACAGTCAAATCCATGCGCTGACATTACCTTATCCACCAGAATCCGTGAAGCTGTATTCAAATCAAAAATTTCATTCGGCCCATGCGGTTCATAGGCTCTAAAACGAGTCCTAAGCGACAGCCCGGGAATGCCATATTGAGATGCAAGCCACGGGAGTTTTTCATCATGCGGTTCATTGTCCATTTCAGAGTCAAAAATAGCAAAGCGCGGGTCAGATGGTTGATAAGGAATGACCCTGACAAGAGACATGATTCGCCGCAAAAACTGGTCCATAGCCTCACTACGGTCACCGCCACCCATTTTGCAGTAGTAGAAAAACTCTAATGGCTCCTTTGTGCTTGTAATGATGACTGTCCTACAGGCCATCACTTTATTGTGATATCTCGCTGAACCCGGACCGGCATTGTATGGGTCCATCAATTTCAGCCAGTCTTCTGCACACAAAGCCCAGCCACGTACATCATCCATAAACAAGATTTCTTCTCCTGAATATTCGTCAAACGGATTGCTTGCAGCCGTCTGGCATACATACCAACGATTTTCTGCGCCAAAGCGAAGCACAGATTCTTCTTGCAAAGAGCGAATAAAAGTCTTTGTAAATCGGGTTTTACCGGCACCAGCAGGGCCAGTGATAAAGAAAACTGCAAGGCTAAATTCACCATTCTGCATAGCTTGCAACGATTGGTATGCTTTACGCTGCCCATATGTATCAAAGGCATCATCGCATCGCCGTTTATTTCTGGCATAGATGGCATAATAGTCATCCGTTAAGATAACTTGCTCTTTGGTAACTTCCCCGGCAAGAATCTTATATTCAAGGTCATCTATGCCATCAACAGCTTTCCGTTTTTGGACGGAGCCACGGGCTTTTAGCCATGCTGACCAATGTTCTTTAGCATAATCCTCATAGTTTTTGCCAATCGCGGTATAAACACTCTCAATGGGGTATTGAAATTTGTCAGGATATTTTACATGGACCAAATATGCAAGCATATTATCATAGGCATAACGTCCCTTTTTTGCTTTTTCCAAGTATTGTGGTTCTATACCAATCGCAGTAGCTAAATTTTCCAATATCCCCCCCTTTGCCCAGAGCAAATTTAATCACCCAATGTCCATGGATTTCCTTGAGAGTGGCAATTTCCTTTTTTTCAACTTCCGACCACGCCAAGCGTTTATCTTGGTCATGGACAATTCCATAACATTCGGCTACCGTATATCCAACGGCATTTAAACGGGCCACAATGCAATCAGTTAATAGCTTAGCATCCCCTTTTTGTGCGGTCTCGATAGCCGCAGATTCAGCCGCAGATAGCGGTTTCCCGTGGTTCCACAACTCTTGCCGGAGTTGTTGCGCTATGCCAATAACAGATAATTCATTTGATATTTTCGGCATTATATACCTCCTTGCTTCTTAAATAATTCTAAATAACCCCTTAAAAACAGACAGGAAAACCACGAAAGAGAGTGCTGAATTTCAAAAAACTTATAGTCGTATATTAGACATTGTTTCGTGGAAAATTGTGTCGCTTTCGCTCGTTTTGCGGCATTTCTAGCGGATTTCGGAGCGGCGCGTGGTATCGACAAGCCCATACCACGCGACCGTAGTATATCTTTAATAAAGTAGAAAAACCGTAATGATGGAATTATTTAAAATTTAGATGTCGCAATACTTTTTACGGCGAATAATAGTGACCATATCTATCCAGGCAAGTGTCGATGGACAGCCATTCCCGGCTGTCCATCGGGTGGGGCTGGACTAACGCCCAGCCCACCGGGATACACAAATCAAATGGCGGTCACTTTATTTAGGAATGCCTCGAATTGCTGCCGTTTAACGAGGTATTTCACGCCGTTTTGAATGACAAAGCCAGAATCAAGATTTTCGGTGATAATCTTGCGAAGTTTCTTTTCACCTATGGCAAAGTATTGGACCGCTTCTTCAATAGATAATAGATATTTGTTTTGAGGTTGAATGTTGTTTTTGTTATTCATATCACTCTTATCCTTTCTAAAAATTAGAGGACCCGCGTAGACGTATATCTACGCGGGTCCTCCCTTTACCGTAGACAACGCAATACAAATCTGTTGCAACTACGGTTAAATTAGGTTGCAATACTGGTCATTTGAAAATATTACAACTACGGATGTTAAATAGGTTGTAACACTGATTTACCTTATTTTAGCATAACCTGGTTAGCCTTGTCAATAAAAATTTAGTCTTTTCATTAAAATTATTCTTGCATTTTTAAGCAAACTATTATATTCTATAAACATATCTTATGGAGGTGATAAACATGAATAGTGGTAATATAGGCGAGCGGCTCCGGGCCGCACGAAAAGAGATGGGATTAACACAAACTGAACTCGCGGAACGGCTGGGAATATCGTTCGTAGGGGTGAGTCAGTGGGAATCAGGAAAGAGAAATCCAAAAAAGGAAACGCTTGTGCGGTTGGCTGCTATTTTGGATGTCCCAGTCTCATATTTTTTGGACACGGAAAATCTTGATGATGAAGCACTCGATTTTTTACTAAGAGCGTGGAAACATGCAGATTATCAACTAACAGCATTACAGCATAACGGCAGTTCCCATGTGGAAATTGAGCGTTGGGAGCATGTATGTAACGAACTCCATACATTGTACGAGGAAATTGCGGCAAAGTACCAGACAAAACAGGAAACTTTGCAGGACCGAACAACAGAAATAGTGAAGATATTCCGACGGCTTAATTCCAGGGGGCAACAAAAAATTATAGAAATTGCTAATGATTATGCGCAAATTGCAGATTATCAGAACGAGAAAAAGTAACGTTTGCCCGCGCTCTGCGGGCCGGGTGGGATGCGATTTAATGCAAAGGAGTTGAACACCTATGAGTGAGAAACGACGAGATAACAAAGGCCGTATCCTGCGCACAGGAGAGAGCCAGCGACCAGACGGGCGATATGCCTATAAGTACATTGATGCCGCCGGAAAGCAGCAATTTGTCTATTCCTGGCGTTTGGAACCAGGAGATAAGTTGCCCAAAGGCAAGCGGGATAGCTTGTCTCTGCGGGAAAAGGCAAAGCAAATCAAACGTGATTTAGAAGATGGAATAAACCCACGAGGCGGTGAAATCACAGTAACAGAACTTGTTGAAAAATATCTACGGCAGCGCCCTCCTGTACGAGCCAACACGGCCCATGTCCGCGATTTTGTCACACAGGTCATAGAGCGTACTGGTTTTGGAGCAAAGCGGATTGACCGCATCAAACAATCCGACGCAAAGGAATTTTTAATACAACTGCAAGAACATGGCAGGCCAGACGGAACAGGTTATAACCGGGGTTCTATTGAGGCCGTTGTAAAAATTTTAAGGCCAGCTTTCAGAATGGCAGTAAACGATGATTTGATACGAAAGAGTCCTTTTGATTTCAAGACCTCTGATGCCGTGACAATCAGCAACAAAACCAGGGACGCCCTGACCCCAGAGCAAGAAAGGGAGTACCTGGAATTTGTGAAACAAGACACATATTATTCACAGTATTATGATGCACTGTATATTTTGTTCCATACCGGGTTGCGTATCTCTGAATTTGCAGGCTTAACTCTGGCTGATATTGACATGGAAAATCGTAAAATTATCGTAGACCATCAACTTCAATACGAACAGCAGCAAGGATATTATATTTCAGACACCAAAACAGCCAGCGGTAAGCGTGAAATCCCCATGTCGGATGATGTTTGCTCTTATTTTCGCAGACTGATTGCCAACAGGCCAACACCAAAAGTGGCACAGATAATTGATGGAAAATATGGATTCTTCTATGTGAATGAAAAGGGTATGCCGTTGACCGGGCAAGACTGGGCGAATCGTTTTCGCGCTATTTGGACAAAGTTTTCCAAAATCAATGGAGAACAGATGCCAAAAGTTACACCACACATTTGCCGGCACCCGTATGTCAAGCACAAGACAAAAAGTTTTTTAAGAAATTCCAGAGTTTTTAAGGCCGATTTTTGCGCCCCCATCACATTCCCTCTGTACAGAAGTCTTTCATTTTCCAGACAATATCAACCTGATTTCCGGGGTGAATATCCACACGTTCAATCAGTGCGTCAGCCAGGGCGGTATTTAATCCGCTGGCGGCTGAAATTTCCTGCGCCAGTTCCAGTCTGGCGTTTTTTGTTTTTGCGTCCATTTTCGCTTGGGCGATTTCAGCGGAGAGTGCGCCCTGGACTTGCCGCAGCCGTTCCAGATCCGCATCTACATCGGCTTTCTGTGCCTTGTATTCTTCCAGGGTAATCTCTTTCAGTAAAACCTGCTCATATAGCACCCGTTTCCGGTCAAGGCAGCTTTCTACGCGCTGGCTGTATTCCGTATGCGTTGCAGTCTTCGTATCCAGCAGGCTGGCATTTGAAAGGTTCTCCACGTTCAAAATCACCGCTGCCTGCTTGGAAATAATTTCATAGAGGATTGCTTCCAAGTCCTTTTCAGCAATCCGCAGGCCGTGGCAGGCAGCGGATTTATCCACCTCTGTATGCTTGCAGACAAAGAAATGGCTTTTACTTGGATTGCGCGGCATTGCGTGTCCGCAGCAGCCGCAAAAGACCTTGCCGCGCAGGGGGTACAGATGGACGTTTTTCTTTATGCAGCGTTTCTTCGGCTTTAATTCCTGCACCCGCTGGAACAGCTCTTTGCTGATGATGGCCGGATGGTGGTCGGGAATCCTGAACCATTCGCTTTCATCACGGTTCCGTACCCGGCTGCTCCCCACCTCGACCACCTGTTTCCTGCCCATGACATAAGTGCCAATGTAGCGTTCATCCAGCAAGATGTTCCGAATGGTCGATCTCTGCCAAATCTGATGGGTTCTGGAAACATCGTGAATCGTTCTTCCCTTGGATGCTTTGTATTCGCCTGGTGTGGGGATTTTGCGCTCGTACAGTTCCTGAATGATTTCGCTGGAAGTACAGCCGCGCCCTGCCAGTTCAAAGATAAGCCGGACATTGGGGGCTGTTTCCTCATCTGGCTCCATGTGCCCGTCCGCGCCTTTCTGGTAGCCGTAGGGACATAATACGCTCTGGTATTCTCCCCGCCGGAATTTCACATACTTGGCGGTTTTGTACTTGATGGAGAGGTCACGGCTGTAAAATTCGCTGATCAGGTACTGAAACGCCACATTGATACCGCCCGTGTCGCCATGTAGCATATCGCTGTCAAAGCCGTCATTCAGGGAAATAAACCGTACCCCATACAGCGGAAAGACGCGCTCCATAAAATATCCGACCTCAATGCTGTTGCGCCCAAAACGGGTAAAGTCCTTGACGATGATGCAGTTGACCGCGCCCTCGCGTACCTTGTCCAGAAGTTCCTGCACGGCGGGCCGTTCAAAGTTCGTCCCGCTGTAACCGTTGTCTACAAATTCCAATACCTCCGCATGGGCGGCATCCTCCATCGCATCGGCGTACTGGTGAAGCGCCCGCTTCTGGTTCTCAATGCTGAAACTCCCCACCTTGCTGTCCTCGGAGGAAAGCCGGATATAAAGGCCAATCACATAGGGTTTATACATATTCCAGCACCTCCATCAGCCGCTCAAAGCCGCTCTCAAATTTGAATTTCACATGAATGTCCTCTGCGCTGTTGACGGTAACGCAGTCAATCAACTGGTTTACCAGCAGGGCGGATAAGGCGGTATCTTCGCTGACTGCCGCCAGCCGTTTGGCTATATCCGTATAGCGTTCCATTTGATTTTCCAGCGCTTTCTGCTTACTTTGAAGCTGCTGCACACACAGGACTGCCGTTTCGATTTTCTGTGTATAGCCGGCTTTCATTTCGTGGTACTCCGCGCCGGTCAGGATGCCGGTGACAAAGTTCTCATACAGGCTGGTTAAGAATACCCGGTTGCGTTCCGTTTCCTGCTGTAACTTAGAGATTTCGGCGGTCATTTCCGCCTTTTTCGCAGTGATTTTGTAATCCTGCTGTTTCAGCTTTGTGTGAGTTCCCACCACAACCTCGGCGTGTTTGCGGATAATGGCTAAAAGCGCGTCAAACAGCCTCTTTTCCGGCAGATGGGTAACACCACCCGGACAATACTGAACGCCCATCCGGTCATTGGCAATACAGCGGTAGGAGTATATCCCCCGTGACCTCTGCCGGTGTAGGTTCTTCCCGCAGCAGCCACAGAAAATACGTCCCCGGAGAATGTTCTCCGTGTAGGGGATTTTTTCCGTCCCCTGCTTTGCCGCCGCACGTTCCCGGACAGCCTGCACCCTTTTGTACAGTTCGCGGGCAATCAGCGGTTCATGGGTTCCCCGCACGACAATCCATTCAGAGCGGTCAGTGGCAACCTGCTTGTGGCCGACCGTTTTCGATTTCCCCTGCACCATATCGCCCATATAGACTTCATCCGCTAAAATCTTGGAAACTGTCCATGTCTGCCATTTTCCGCTGCCCATGAGCCGCTTATTGGTAATCAGGCCGGTTTGAGCCAGATAGTGACCGGGCGTAGGATAGCGGCTTTGATTGAGCCGTTTTACCACCTCATTGAGCGATATGCCGTCAACCGTCCACTGGAAAATCTGCCGGACGATGGGGGCGGTATCTTCATTGACAAGCAGCTTGTGGCAGTTATCCGGCGCTTTTTTATAGCCAAAGGGCGGACGCGCCCCCACAAACTCCCCGTCCTGCATCGCCTGCCGCTGCTGGGCTTTTACCTTTTTGCTGATGTCGGCGGCATAAGCTTCATTTATCATATTTTTCAGGGGAACAATCAGATGGCTGCCGTTGTTTTCCTTGTTTTCACTGTCAAACTGGTCGTTGACTGCAATAAACCGAACCTGATGCAGCGGGAAATACTTTTCGATATAGTAGCCGCTGTCAATCGCGTTCCGCCCCAGCCGGGAAAGGTCTTTGACGACCACGCAGTTGATTCTGCCGTGCTCTACATCGTCCAGCATCCGCTGAAAGGCTTCGCGCTCAAAGGTGCGCCCCGTTGTGCCGTTGTCGGTGTAAACCGCCACGATTTCAATATCCGGGCACAGGGCAAGATAGGCTTCCATGATCTGCTGCTGGGTTTCCAGCGAATCGCCGCGCCTGCCGTTAAATTCCACGGACAAACGGATATAGAGGGCCGCTTTCCAGACTTTCATCCCCACATGGGCGGGCTTTTCCTGCACAATGGGGTTTTTCCTGCTTTTCCTTGCCATATTAAACCGCCTCCTTTGTGGTTTCCAGCCTTGCCTTTGCCTGCTGGTATTCAAGCTGGTAACGGAATGTGATTTTCAGATTGTTCTTGCCCTCCACATGGATACACTGGATCAGGGTGATAACGGCCCGTCTGTCCAGGGATGTCATGGTGGAAAACTCCTTGAAATGCTGTGTCCAGCGCAGCCGGTCATTGGTGTTGGCGCTGGCCTGCTCCATTTCTTTCCGCAGGCTTTCAATGACTTCCCGCCGCTGTTCAATCTGCTTGGTATACTGGTTTTTCAGGTCGCGGTATTCCTTTTTGTCAAGAAAGCCGCTGACGAAGTTTTCATACAAAGCCGCCTTAAACTGCATAGCCTTTTCAAGCTGTACCTCATTTTCCGCAATCTGCGATTTGAAACCAGCAATCAGTTCCTGATTGATCTGTTCCTCACTGATGCTGTCCAACAGCTTTTCCAGCGATACCACGTTGCGGATATGGGCTTGCAGGCTTTCCAGGACGCAGGCGGTCAGTTCATCCTCCCGCAGCATGGTAGGGTGTTCGCAGCCGTGCTTTTTTCCGGTGGGGCAGTGATAATAAATATACTTTTTACCCTTGACGGTATTGGTTTTTCGCGTCATACGTCCGCCGCAGGAGCGACAGATTAAGATGCCGGAAAACAGATAAACCGCATCCCCGTCCGGTGCTGTCCGGGTGTCCAGCCCCATGATTTTCTGCACCAGTTCATAGTCCTGTTTGCGGATAATCGGGGCATGGGCATTTTCGGTGCGTATCCATTCTTCGGCAGGCTTTTCAATGATGTCCTTGATTTTGTGGTTATGGGTGCTTTGTTTGCCTTGCAATAGGACACCGGTATAGGTTTCGTCCTGCAAGATACGCAGGACAGTGTGGGCTGACCATTGTGCTTTCTGGCTGTCCGCATAGCCCTTTTTCGGGTGGGGCAGGCCACGGCTGATTTTATAGGCCAGCGGGGAGGGGATGCCCAAGCGGTTCAGTTCGTCCGCGATCCGTTTGGCACTGGCCCCGTCAATGCGGCGACGGAAAATGTCCCGCACAACCCGCGCCGTGTCCTCGTCAATTACAAGCTGGTTTTTGTTTTCCTGGTCTTTCCGGTAGCCGTACACCGGGCAGGCTCCCACATATTCCCCGTTTTTGCGCTTGCTCAGTAAAGCGCTGCGCGTTTTCACCGAAATGTCACGACAATAGGTGTCGTTGAGAAGATTTTTCAGGGAAATGTTCAAATCATCGCCGTTATGTTCATTGGCGGTGTCAATGCCGTCATTGATTGCGATAAACCGTACCCCGTAGGCGGGGAAAATCTGGCGCAGGTAACGCCCGGTTTCGATGTATTCACGCCCCAGGCGGGACAGGTCTTTGACAATCACGCAGTTAATGGTTCTTTGGGTGATGTCCTGCATCATTTCCTGAAATGCGGGCCGGTCGAACAGAACGCCGCTGTAACCGTCGTCCACTCGCTCGTTTACCAGCGTAATGTCAGGGTGGGCGGCTACAAAGTCCTCCACCAGTTTTTTCTGGTTGGTAATGCTGTCGCTTTCCTCGCTCTGGTCAGCCGTATAGGAAAGCCGCAGGTATGCCGTTGCATCGTATTTTGCCATAAAAAAATCACTCCTTTGAAATTTACGGACTTTCCCCATAAATCAAAGAGTGATTCGGATTTACCTGATGCAATTCTTTTTCCACTGTCAGTATAGCACAGGCAGGCGGGGAAGTCAACACGTTAAAGTGCTAAATTAAAACTTGTTTCAGGCAGTCCTCCAAAGATACGCCGTTTTCCGCAAACTGTGCCCGGACGGTAAACTTGCCGCACTTGAAATGGCAGGGGTTTTTAATCTGGCGGAGAAATTCTGCCACCCGTTCCTCCCTGGGCAGGCTCTGATCCACGGATATGTCACGAATATCGACCAGAGCAGTATCGGGCTGGTTGTTTGCTATGTCCTGCATCGTCATGGTTTGCTCCTCCTCTATGAATGAAAAGGGCCGCAGACGGGATAGTCTGCGGCTCCTATGTACGTTTTCCCATCAGCCCTTGAAGCGGTAGGGCAGCTTGCGCCCGCCGCGCTGCTGGCTGTTATACTTTTCCAGAATGACGCGGGCGAACCGGAGGGCGGCTTTATTGGTGGAGAAGTCCATCTTGCCGCGCCGGATGATTTCCTCCGGGTCAACCGCAGACAGCCGCTTGATGAAAGAGCGGTCGTCCAGTTCGGTTTCATAGGTTTTCAGAAACAGCGCCATGCCGGAGAGCATAGACGCACGGAGGGAGATGGACGCGCCGTGCCATGTGCTGTCCAGTAATACCAGCAGGCGAGAAAAAGCCGCTCCGCCCAGCAGACGGTAGGCGTTGATGATTGCGCGGGTAGAGAGGATTTCATAAGCGTCGCCGCTTTTCTTATCCAGCACCCACACAAAGCCCGCCGCCTCCACAAGCTGCTTGATTTCCAGCACCTCGGCATCCGTGCCGGACTCCAGCAGGGCTTTTGTGGCATGGGAGAGCCGCAGCCGGCCTTTGGACTGATCCAGCTTGAAATACAGTTCGGCCTTCCTGCTCGTAACTCAAACCGGTATAAATCAGGCAGGGGACGGTTACATTGCCGCCGTCTGCCATCTTCCGCATGGCGGCGATCCGGTGCTGCCCGTCCACCACGTTAAACTTGCCGTCCCGGAAGCTGACTACCAGAGGGGTCAGCAGACGGTCGTCCCACTTGGCGATCAGGCGGTCAACGTCCTCCGGCTCCACGGGCCGCTGGTAGGGCAGGCCGGAAGTAAGCTGGTTGCTGGATAAGTCGCGCTGTACGCCGGGGTTCGCATACTGTGTTTCTGTTAAAAGATTCTGCTGTTCCGTGCGCTCCGTACCGGGCGGACGGCGTTTTTTTCGATAACTGCTCATACATTTATTGTCCTTTCCATTTGATTTAATAAGTCCGCCATTGCGGAAGAAATGCTTTCAAAACGCTGCCGGACAAACTCAAACTGCACTTTGGAGATGTGGGGGAACACGATAGTACAAAAGGGGTCGTGATACCACGCGAAGCCTTTATGAAAGGTCTGCACAAAGCCGTCAATGTCTGCCAGAAGCGTATCCGGCGTGTAGCTGCAATCCTTGTCGGGATTTTTCAGGTCAGCTATGGATTCCTCCAGGGTGTCATAGTGCTTGTCGCCCAGCGTGTAGGGGACAGCGGGCGATGCTGGCGGTTCTGTAACCGGCTCTGCGGCCCGTTCCGGCTCATGTGCCGGTTCCGGCGGGTTGGATGGTTTTGGCGGTTCTGCCTGGGGAAATTCGTCTGCTGATTTGATTTCCCCAGCCGCCAACTGCGCGGCGGCTTGTTCCTGCTGTTTCGGCTCCATGCGGGACAGCTTCAGCAAGTCCTTTTTCCTGATTTTGCGGTCAGTGTCTTGAATGATTTCTTTGGTTTCCGGGGTCAGGTTTTTGGCTATCTGAATCTGCCGTTTTACCGTAGCGCGGTGCAGCCCCAATTTTTCGGCTGTATCATCCACAAAA
>ERZ808024.416-NODE-416-length-19106-cov-4.435441_pt1 | contig 19106 bp, 17 predicted proteins | sample MGYA00380181_ERZ808024 | MGnify/ENA primary metagenome ERZ808024 (study PRJEB31490, sample SAMN06133413) | mouse gut metagenome | isolation source: Z2_1 | host: mice | place: China: Chengdu | collected 2015-05 ...
GCGGAATGTGGGCTCGCCGGGGGCTTTGGCTGCGATGTCGATCGGATTCGGCTCATGCATGGGGCCCAGCTTACCCACTTTTTTCGACGCCCCCGGAAAAAGTGGAAGCGTCAGCGCGCACTTTTTGGCCATATCCCCTTGTTGTCCGTGCACTTTTTTCGGCGGGCCGAAAAAAGTGCACGGGGGCCTAGTGCAGCTCCGATTCGTGGAAGATCTCCACGAACGGCGTCTCATGCGCTTCGCCGGTCACGGGGTCGGTGATCTTGAGCGTCGGTTCCTCCATGTCGACGCCGCCGATCAGCGCGGCCACAGCCACCACGGTGGCGCCCTGCGCGTCGACGATGCCGAAGTCTAGGCTCAGCTCGTTGCCGTTGCGCAACGTCACCAGCGACGAGGTCTGCACATACGATTTTTCGGAAAGCCATGAATCAATGAGAATCACGCGTTTGCCGGCGATGGACGGGCCTTTGATCGCCGGGTATACGAAGTCCATCACGAACCCGTCCAGGTCCTCGCCACGCGAGGCGGCGGCATGCATGAGCGAGCAGACCATCGGCACGGCGGCAGCCGTCAGCGCGCCCACCGCGTCGAAGTCCTCGATCGAATAGCCCTGTTCTTCCAGGGTGTCGAGCATGATGTGCCCGATCAGCGCGGCGCCGCGGCGGTCGAACGTGACCGGCGCGAGCTCGGAAAACGGCTTGTCGTGCATATGTTCGCGCAGCAGCGTCTTGAGCTGGTCGCGTGGCTCCATCATCATGAAGCCGCTCCCCGTCTTGCGGAATTCTGTGTCCTCACTCATGGTGCCCAGCGTACCGTTGCCGCTTGTCAAAACTCACCATGCGCCGTCGAGCTTGCAGTGGCGCAGGCGCACGGCGTTGAGCACCACGCAGATCGACGAGAGGATCATTGCCACGCACGCGAGCATGGGGTTGAGCACCCAGCCGGTGAACGGGTAGAGCACACCGGCTGCGAGCGGAATGCCCACAAGGTTGAAGATGAACGCCCACCACAGGTTCTCGCGGATGTTGCGCATGGTCGCCTTCGACAGGCGGATCAGCTTGAGCGCGCACGCGTAGTCGGCCGGCGCGGCGATCACGTCGGCGTGGACCGGCGCGGCCTCGGGGTTGTCGAGCGTGACGCACGCGACGGCGATGTTCGCCGCGTCACGCACGCGCACATCCTCGCTGCCGTCGCCGATGAACATGACGGTCGCGCCATTGGCGCGGCGTTCGGCGAGCGCACGCACCGCCTCGTCGGTACGCCGCGCATCGACCTCGGCGATCGCCACGCCGGTGCCGCTCAACTGCGCGATGGCCTGCTCGGCGCTCGGCGCAAGCTCGCGCCCCACGAGCACCGCACTGGTGTCTTTCGCCTGCTGCAGCGCGCTTGTGGTGCGCACGGTCAGGCCGTAGCGCTGCGCGTCGTCGAGCGCCGCGCCCGCAGACAGCGGCGCCGCCCAGCCGAGCGCCGCCGGGCACGCGATGATCAGCACGCTGACACCCATGAGCAGGGCGCGCGTGAACGACGGCTGCGGACCCAAGATGAGCCAGCAGACGAAGGTCCACAGGGCGATCAGGATCGTGATCGGCACCCACACGCGCGACACGCGGTCCACGCGCTCCTGCAGCGGGAACGCGGGGCGGCGCGGCAGCCACATGTCCACCGCCCAGCGCGCGAACAGCACGAGCGTGATGATCACGCCGGTCACTTCGAAGTAGGGTTCGCGCATCGCCTGCGGCAGCGCGCCTTCAAACAAACAGACAAGGATGCCGTAGGCGTATGCGGCGATAGTGCCGATCGACGCGAGTGAGTTCATGTTCGGCATGCGGCGTAGCAGTGCGCCCCAGCCGTCGATGTGGATCGGCGCGCCACTGTAGAACATGACCGGCGTGATGATGATCGCCTGCACCCATGGGTCAACCGTCCAATCAGGCACAACGTTGGGGCACAGCGCGCGCACAAGCGCCGGCAGCAGCACGAGCAGCGTCAGTATGGCGCTCACCACCAGCTGGCGCGTCAGCAGCGCGGTGCTTTCGCGGTTGTCCGAACGGCGGGTGCGCAGCGTGTCACCGGCGCTCGCGTGCGCGCCGGCCGGCTGGTCCTTGAAGGCGTCCTGCACCTGCGGCTTCCGCGCGCTGAAGAAGAAACGAACCGTTGCGATGGTCAGCAGGATCGCCGCGACCACGCACGCCACCGCGATGAACAGATTCAGACTCATGGGTCTCCCCCAATGTTGTTGACGGACAGTGACTACTGTACGCGACCATATGCGAACTGCGCAGGTGCGTGCGGTGACGCGCCTGCGCAGTTCGCGAGGCCGGGATCACTCCCGGGGGTTATTTGGTGCCGTTTGCATCGGCGTTGTCGTCGGTGCCATCGGCATGACCGTCGATCTTGACTTCCGTGTCGAGCGGGTTGGTGTCGCCGTCCATCGGGTTGATCTCGTGCACCGAAAGCTCGAGATGCTCGCCGCCCGTGTGGTCGACGAGCACGGTCTCGCCGTCCTTGACCTTGCCGGCGAGCAGCATGCGCGCCAGCTGGTCGCCCACCTCGGTCTGCACCAGACGGCGCAGCGGGCGGGCGCCGTACGCCGGGTCGTATCCGGTGTCGGCGAGCCATTCGCGCGCCGCTTCGGTCACGTCGAGCGTGATGCGGCGGTCGGTCAGGCGCGAGGCCACCTGCTTGACCTGCAGGTCGACGATGCGGCCGAGCTCTTGGCGGGTGAGCGGGTGGAAGATGACGAGCTCATCGAGGCGGTTCACGAATTCCGGACGGAACTGCGTGTGCACTGCGTTCATGACCGCGTCACGCTTCTCCTGCTCGCTCAGGTCAGGGTTGACCAGGTACTGCGAACCGAGGTTCGACGTCATGATCAGGATTGTGTTCTTGAAGTCCACCGTGCGGCCCTGGCCGTCGGTCAGGCGGCCGTCGTCGAGCACCTGCAGCAGGATGTCGAAGACTTCGGGGTTCGCCTTCTCGACTTCGTCGAACAGCACGACCGAGTACGGGCGGCGGCGTACGGCTTCGGTGAGCTGGCCACCCTCCTCATACCCGACGTAGCCGGGCGCGGCGCCGATCAGGCGAGACACGGACGACTTCTCCATGTATTCGCTCATGTCGATGCGCACCATGGCCTTCTCGTCGTCGAACAGGAAGTCGGCGAGCGCCTTGGCGAGCTCGGTCTTGCCCACGCCGGTCGGGCCCATGAACAGGAACGATCCGGTCGGGCGGTTCGGGTCGGAGATGCCGGCGCGCGAACGGCGCACGGCGTCGGAGACCGCCTGCACGGCTTCCGGCTGGCCGATCACACGCTTGTTGAGGTACTCCTCCATGTTGAGCAGCTTCTCGTTCTCACCCTGCATCAGGCGGCCAACCGGCACGCCGGTCCATTCGGAGACGATGCCGGCCACCGAATCGGCGTCCACGTGGTCGGGGACCATCGGTTCGCTCTGGTGTGCGAACTCGGCTTCCTTCTCGGCTTCGCTTTCGGCCGCGGCCAGTTCCTTCTGAATCGCCGGGATCTCGCCATAGAGGATGCGGCTGGCCCGCGCCAGATCGCCCTCGCGGGTGGCCTTGTCGGCTTCCACGCGCTTTTCGTCGAGCTTGGCGCGCAGGTCGCCCACCTTGTTGTGGCCCGCCTTTTCGGCGTCCCAACGGGCCTTGAGGCCCGCGAGCTGTTCGCGGCTGTCGGCGAGTTCGGACTGCAGCTTGGCCAGGCGGTCCTTCGACGCCGGGTCCTCTGCCTTCTTGAGCTGCATCTCCTCCATCTCGAGGCGCGTCACCTTGCGCTGCAGCTCGTCGATCTCCTCAGGCTGCGAATCGAGCTCCATGCGCAGGTGCGCGGCGGCTTCGTCGACGAGGTCGATCGCCTTGTCGGGCAGCTGGCGTCCGGTGATGTAGCGGTTCGACAGCGTGGCGGCCGCGACGAGCGCGTCGTCGCCGATCGTGACCTTGTGATGTGCTTCGTAGCGCTGCTTGAGGCCGCGCAGGATCGCGATTGTGTCCTCCACGCTCGGCTCGCCCACAAAGACCTGCTGGAAGCGGCGTTCGAGCGCCGGGTCCTTTTCGATGTTCTCGCGGTATTCGTCGAGCGTCGTCGCGCCGATCAGGCGCAGTTCGCCGCGGGCCAGCATCGGCTTGAGCATGTTGCCCGCATCCATCGAGCCTTCCGCCGCACCGGCGCCCACAATCGTGTGGATCTCGTCGATGAACGTGATGATCTGCCCGTCGGACTTGCGGATCTCGTCGAGCACGCTCTTGAGGCGCTCCTCGAACTCGCCGCGGTACTTGGAGCCGGCCACCATGGAGCCCAGGTCGAGGCTGATCAGGCGCTTGTTCTGCAGTGTGCTTGGCACATCGCCGGCCACGATACGCTCGGCGAGGCCTTCCACAACGGCGGTCTTGCCCACACCGGGCTCGCCGATCAGCACCGGGTTGTTCTTGGTGCGGCGGCTCAGGATCTGAATCACACGGCGGATCTCCTGGTCACGGCCGATCACCGGGTCGAGCTTGCCGTCGCGCGCACGCGCGGTCAGGTCGGTCGAAAACTTCTCGAGCGCCTTGTATGAGGCTTCGGCGTCGGGGCTTGTCACCTTGGCGCCGCCACGCACCTGTGGGATCGCCTCACGGATCTTGTCGGCGGTCACGCCGTTGTTGCTCAGGATCTTCGCGGCTTCGTTCGGAGTGGCTTCGGCGATGCCGAGCAGCAGGTGCTCGGTCGAGACGTATTCGTCTCCCATCTCCTTCATCGCCTTTTCCGCGGCGGCGATCGCCTGCGTGAGCTGGCGGCTCGCCTGCGGCTGAGCAGTCGACGACCCCGAGGCGCTCGGCAGCGCGACGAGGGCGTTGCGTACGGCGGCGCCGATCTGCTGTGCATTCGCGCCACATTGTTCGATGAGGCCGCGGATCACACCGTTTTCCTGACGCAGCAGTGCGTCAAGCAGGTGGAGCGGGTCCACCTGCGGATTACCGGCCGCCGAAGCGCTCTGGATCGCGTCGCCCAAGGCCTCCTGAGCCAGTGTTGTGAATTTTTGTTCCATATCATCCTCCATCAGTGCACGCCTGGCCCCGCGCTGCTGCTGCGCACGCGGAGCCGGCGGCTTCGTTTGTCTGATATAGTCAACCAACGACCCAGATCATGTATTCCCAAAACTTGAGTGAATCTCACTCAAGTTTTGAAAATGATGATGATGTGCTTCGCAATCGACCATCCATAGCCCATTGTGTCGCGCAATGGTGGGAGGATGTTGGTTTTCAGCGCTCAGCCAGAGAGCCGCAACACTCTCCAATGAGGCGTAGGGATGTAGCCCGCCTGCCGGGTGGACGCTCCTCCGCCCTAGAGGCTCCTCTCTTGCCGGACGCCTGCCCCTCTCGCCTAGCGCCCCCTGCCGGACGCCTGCTCCTCTGGCCTGGTGACCTCTGCGCATGCCAGCCATTCCGCCCTGCTGGCCGCTTCCCCTCTTACTCGACCACCACCTCATCCAGCCGCCCCCCACTAACCGCTGTTTTCACCGTTTTGGTCCATGCGTTCGCTGTTTTGGGCACAAATTAGGCCGTTTCATGACCAAAACGGCGAAAACCCCGACCAAAACAGCGAATACAGCCACTGAACGCCTTGTTTGCAGCGGATACGGCTGCGATGATGGCTGCAGATATAGCAGCGCCGGCGCGGTTGCGCCGGCGGGATGTATATGGATAGCGGGAAGCACTCAGCCGCGAACGACCACGTTGCGCAAATCGCCGATGCCTTCCACATGCACCACGGCCTCGTCGCCCGGTACAAGGCTTCCGGAGGCATCCGGGGTGCCGGTCAGGATCACGTCGCCGGGCAGCAGCGTGGAGAAGCTCGAGATGAACGCGATCTGCGAGGGGATGTCATGGATCAGGTTCGCAGTGGTGCCGCTCGCCTTCTCGACCACCTCGCCGTTAAGCGTGAACGAGATCGCCGCATCACGCCAGTCGAATTCGTCTTTCGTCACAAGCCACGGGCCGAGCGGGCACGAGGTGTCAAAGCCCTTCGCGCGCGTCCACATCGGATCGCCCTGCTGCAGGTCGCGCAGTGTCACATCGTTCACGCAGGTGAAGCCGAGCACGTAGTCCATCGCGCGCTCCACCGGCACGTTCTTGGCGATGCGGCCGATCACGACGGCCACTTCCGGCTCGAAATTCATGTCGTGCGAGCACGGCGGGTACACAATCGGGTCGTCGGGGCCGATCACCGACGTCGACGGCTTCATGAAGATCACCATGTCTTCAGGGGCATGCTCCACCGTGGACTGCCCCTGTTCATACATGTATTGCGCGTGGGCCTCGTAGTTCTTGGCCAGGCCATACACCTTCGAAGGGATCACCGGGGAGAGCAGGCGCACGCCGTCCGCGTCGAGCGGAATGCGTTCGCCTGTCGGGCTGACCTGCCCGGCGAGCGGGTAGCCATCGAGCACCACCAGATAATCGTTGCCGTCCGCCTCGTCGGTCTGCACAAATGCGTACCGGGGCGTGTCATCCTTGGAAAAACGTGCGAGTCTCATGCGGCCCAGTCTACGCGCCACCCCTCACTACGCAGCGTTACTTGAAGTCGCGCTCACCGAAGATCGCCTGCCCGATGCGCACGATCGTCGCGCCTTCGTCGATTGCATACGTCATGTCGCCGCTCATGCCCATCGACAACTCCACGCACGTGGCGGTTCCCTCGGCGCCGGAATCGCGCACGCGGTCGCGCACATCGCGCAGATGCGCGAATCCACGGCGGATCTCACGCTCATCATCCACATGCGCGCCCACCGTCATCAATCCCTGCAACTCAAGCCCCTCGAGTTGCGCGATGCGCAGCGCGAGTTCAAACGCCTCGTCGGGCGCACAGCCGGACTTCGTCGGCTCGCCCGACTCGTTGACTTCGAGCAGCACACCCACCGTCTGCTCACGCGCGGCCGCACGGCGCGCGATCTTCTCGGCGAGCTCGAACGAGTCCACCGATTCGATGGTATTGACGTCGGGCAGCATCTTGCCGATCTTGTTGCTCTGCAACTGCCCGATCAGGTGCAGCGGCAGACGGTCGAGCGCCTCGGGGTCGTCGGTCTCATCAAGTCTCGCCACGGTCTGCATGTCGCTCGCGCCGAGCACGATCCCGCGCTGCAGGCACGCATACCGCAGCCCATCGATCTTCGCAATGACTTCCTGCGGCCGGTTTTCGCCGATCATGTGTACGCCGGCGTCGATCGCGGCCATGATCTCACCGACGTCGCGCGTCTTCGTGGCCGCCAGCAGCGTGACCGATCCCTCTTCGCGCCCACTCGTGAACTCCGTCTGCGCAATCAGGTCGAGCACACGGTGCGCGCCATCCGTGATCTCCTGGATGCGCGCCGGGTCGATCGTCTCGTTCGCCAGATCCTTATGGTCCATGTACGCAGTCATACCGCGCCGCCTTTCCTCACCAACGGCAGTCCTCTACCGCAACCATACCGCAACGCGCGCGCAACGCCCGCCGCAAGCCCGCGCTACAGGCGCAGCAGGCGCGCGAGCAGGTCGTCGGGCACGCGCACATCCGCCGCATGAGCGCGCACGCGCTGCCACGAAAACGCCGAGAGCGCCTCACCTGCGCTCATCGCACACGGCTGCGGCACAAGCCCGAGCGCCCACGCGCAATACCCCACCACCTGCTGCGGCTTCACGCCCTGCGCGCGCAGTATGCCCAGGTCGAGCGAGCGCGTGCGCTTCGCCAACCGCACGCCCGCCGCGTTGTCGAGCAGCGGCAGATGCGCATACTCCGGCACCGCCGCAGGTGAGTCCGCGCCGCCCATGCCGAGCGCCAGCAACTGTTCGCGCACTGCGATCTGCAGCGCGGTCGAGCGCAGCAGGTCGCGTCCGCGCACAATGTCGGTCACGCCCATCAGCAGGTCGTCCACGGTGACGACGAGCTGGTACGAGAACAGACCGTCCGACCGTCGCATCACCACGTCACCCAGCTCCGCCCCCAAATCGAAGTTCTGGGCGCCAAAGACGCGGTCATCAAACAGTATTTGCGATTGTGGGGCGCCCGCGGGCGGCACGGCGAACCGCCACGAATGGCGCACACCGGCGTCAAGCCTGCGCCTCACCTCGTGCGGGTCGTGCGTCAACAGGCGGCGGCATGTGCCCGGGTAGATGATGAACCGGTCGCCTTCTTGCGGGGCGCTCGCCGCGCGGATCTCGGCGCGCGAGCAGAAGCACGGGTAGAGCGGCGAGGGGTCGGCGTCGCGCAGCAGGCGGAACACCCCCTCGTACAGGTCGAGCCGTTGCGACTGGTAGACCGGCTCGCCGTCCCAGTCCAAACCGAGCCATGTCAGATCGTCCATGATCCACCGGTCGGCGTCCGGGACCGCGCGCGGCGCGTCGATGTCTTCGATGCGCAGCAGGATCGGTTCGTGCCGGGCGCGCGCGGAAAGCCACGCGGCGAGCATGGCGTACGCGTTGCCCATGTGCATGCGGCCTGAGGGTGTGGGTGCGAAACGGCCGGCCATCTACGGCTCCGACCCCACGAACGTGCTCCACAGTTCGCCATCGAGCGGCCAGGGGTTCGGCGAGCATTCCTTGAGGAACATCGACTGTTCCTGCATGAGCGGCGCCGACTGCTTGTCGCCGCCGCACGGCGTCTCGTTGTCGATGTGTCCGAGTGCATGGCCCACTTCGTGGTTGATGACCATCGTGCGGTACTGCGCGAGGGTGGCGCCCGCGTCGAACCAGTGCTGCACGGCGCCATCCCAGCGCTTCTTGTTGATGATGACGTCGTTGCCCACCCGGCAGCTGTATTCCTCGGAACAGCCCGCCGAAAACGACGGCAGCTCCTTCGCTTCGGCGAGTGTGATCGTCACATCGCACTGGCCGCTCTGCCCTTGCGCGAACACGACGCCAGCGCGCGGCCAGCCGCGCACGTCGTTGAGCGCGCGGTACACGGTGTTGGCGAAATGGTCGACCGAGCCGACGTTGCCGCGCGACGCGATGCAATACGTCATGCGCGTGGGCAGCGCGCCGCTCGATTGCGCGGTCTGTTTCGCCTTGGCGTAGATCTCGTTGCGTTGAGCGTCGGTCAGCGCCGCCCCGAGTGCGGCGATCTCCTCCCTCTGTTTCCTTGTGTGCTCGTCTTCGGTCAGTGTCTGCTCGGCCGGCGAGGGGCTCGCATTGCGCTCAGGCGCGCGATATGGGCTCATCGCCGACGACCATATGCCCGAACCGGTGTGCGCCGCGGCCTGCTCGTGGAGCGCGTTCAGCGCGCGCAACGCACCGCGCGCGCTGAGCGTGACACCAAGCACGAGCAGCAGGCACGCGCAGGCCACCACGGCACGGCGGATGCGGTAAATCCGTCTGCGGCGCGCGCGCACGTGGCGGCGCGGACTGCGGGTAGTGCTCACCGTGACCTCTCACTCCATGGACTTCTTGGGGTAGTACGGCGAGTATATCCGTTTCGCCGCGCAAACAACAATCCCCGGCACGCATGCCGGGGATTGTCGGGACGATACGGCGTGCACGTGCACGCGCGCAATCAGATGGCGAACAGCACGTTGAACAGCCAGCAGCCGAGCATGCCGCCGAAGATCGGGGCGACGACCGGGATCCACGCCTCGTTCCAACGCGACGACCCCTTGTGCGGGATCGGCAGGATCTGATGGAGCAGGCGCGGCATCAGATCGCGCGCCGGGTTGAGGCCAGGGCCCGTGGGGCCGCCGAGCGAGCAGACAAGGCCCCAGACGATGAAGCCGACCACGATCGATGCGGCCGCGTAGTTCGTCCTGCCCCACTGCAGTTCGAGGCAGCACAGCGCGCCAAGGACGAGGAGCATCGTGCCGATGAACTCGTTGATGAAGTAGTTGCGCTTCGTCGCGTAGGCGTCGGTCGTGCAGAATGTGCCGAGGATCGCCTCCGCGCTCTCCGTCTCCTTGTAGTGCGGGTAGTAGCAGATGTAGACGATGAGCTGGCCGACCGCCGCGCCGAGGATCTGCGCGCAGATGTACGGCAGGACCTCACTCCACGGGAACATACCGTTGACGGCCTGTGCAAGCGTCATCGCCGGGTTGATGTGCGCGCCGGAGACACCGCCGAACATCAGCACGGGGAACATGACGCCGAAGCCGTAACCCATGGCGATGTTGATCCAGCCAGCGTTATGCCCTTTCGTGTTTTTCAATTCGACATTGGCCACTGCGCCATTGCCGAAGATCATCAGTACCGCGGTGCCGACGAACTCCGCCGCCAACCGCGTAAACAACGAGTATTCCACTGCTCTTCAGCCTTTTCTATGCGTATGCAAGATGGTTTGAATAATCTTCTCTGATGGATGGATTGCATGGTTCACCCCGTAGGGGAATGCGTGGGAACCGGTATGAGTGTAGCGCTCACCATGGGCAACGGCGGGTCGTCCACTCGAAAGAAAGGGGTTATAGGCCAAAAAGTGTGTCTGGAATCGCGTCTTAGGCCTTGCGGAGTATGGCGTTTCATGGGTTCGAAAGTCGGTGACATGACTTTCGCGCCCGGCCGGAATGTGTGTCTGGAATCCTTGTCGGCCCTTACTGCCGCTTGGGTTGACAGCCGTTCGAAAGTGCCGGTTCCATGGTGCCATGGAACAGCCATTGTGCCCGCGGTGCGGCGGGAAGATGAAAAGGAACGGCACGACCAGCGCGGGCAGGACCCGCTGGCGGTGCAAGGACCCGGGATGCGGGTCGAGCAGGACGCGCGGCTATGGCACGGCCGCGCGCGACGTGCGCGGGTTCATCGACTGGCTCCTGTCGGCGGACACCCAAGAGCAACGGCATGTGAGCGCCCTGTTTGTGTTCACTTAGTTGTGGACGGCATCGTCACTGTTTTTGGACAGCGTGATTGTTCATTTTGGATGGCGTCGTCGGGGCGTGGGTGCGTTTCATGGAAAAGCGCACCGATGCCGTGTGGTTCCCTGTTAGATTCCCGAGTGCTGTTTAACCATTGTTCGGTTCTCGGGAGGGAAGGAAATGACGACATCGATGCGTATGCAACAGCGTATCAGGCAGATGGATGGAGACGGGATGGATCACGCCGCGATCGCCAGGGAACTTGGCATATCGCGCACGACGGTGGTCAAGTACGCCAATATGGAGGATCTGTCGCCCCGGCCTCGTGCGGCGGCGGGTTCGCGTTCGAGGGTCGCGAGGTACGCGGATGTGATCGAGGGGTGGCTCCTGGACGATTTGCGTATGCCCCGCAAGCAGCGTCATACCGCCAAGCGCGTGTATGAGCGGCTGGTGGCGGAATGCGGCTACGAGGGCGCGTATCCGAGCGTGCAGCGGTGGGTCAAGCGTTGGCGCGAGGAGCATCGCGCCGAGGGCGAGGGTTTCGCGGAGCTGTCATGGCATCCGGGTGTGGCGCAGGTCGATTTCGGTCAGGCGCGCGCGGTGCTGGCGGGCCGTGAGCGGACGGTGCATTTCCTGGTCGTTTCGTTTCCGTATTCGAACATGCGCTGCGTGGTGGCGTGTCCGGGTGAGGACGCGGCGTGCGTGTGCCATGGCCTGTCGCGCGTGTTCTCGCATGTGGGCATGGCGCCGCGGGTCCTGGTGTTCGACAACGCCACGGGCGTGGGGCATCGCCGCGGCGACGGGAGCGTGACGATGACGGGCCTGTACGAGGCGTTCGCCGCGCATTACGGGATCGAGACCAGGTTTTGCAATCCGCGTTCGGGCCATGAGAAGGGATCGGTGGAGAACGCGGTCGGTTTCGTGCGCCGCAACCTGATGGTGCCGATCCCGTCGGCCGAGGGATGGGAGGCGTTGAGCGATGCGTGGCTGGAGGCCTGCGACCGCATCGCGCAACGCGGGCATTGGCGCAAGGGCGAACCGATCGGCGCGTTGTTCGACGCGGAACGCGCCCATATGCGTCCCCTTCCCGGCGTCGCGTTCGATGCGTGCGACTGGAGGAGCGCGCGGTGCGACAAGACCGGCGTGGTCACCGTCAACGCGCGCCGTTACCTGGCCGGGGCGCGCTACGGGCGCATGCGCGTGCGCGTCGGCGTGCGCGCGCTGAGCGTGGAGATCCGCTGCATGGACAACACCCCGATCGTCACGCTCGAGAGGCAATGGGAGCACGACCCGGCGACGCAGGCCTCGCCCATGAGCCTGCTTTCCGTCATAGCCCGCAAGCCGCGCGCCTGGACCGAGAGCCCGATACGCGCCGAGATGCCGCGCCCCGTGCGCGACCTGCTCGACCGGATGGAGGCGGCCGACAGGGCCGGCCTGCTGCGTGATATCGCCAAGGTCAGCTCGCGCTGCGGTTTCGCCGCGACCGTACGGGCCGCGGACACGATCATCTCGTCGGGACGCGTCCTGGACGCGGCCTCGCTCGAGCAGACAGCCAGACGCACCCTGCAGACCGACGACAACACCACCACGAGCATGGACCTGACACGATACGACCGGTTCATGCGCGACGACAAGGAGACCGACGCGTGAACACCACGACGAACACCCGCAAGACGACGAACAGGACCACCCGCGAGCACGTCATGAGCCTGGCGCGCAACCTGCCCCTGACCAAAAGCGTGCTCGCCTCCAAGATCGACGCCGCCACGCCAGGACAGCTGGGCTTCCTCGCCGACCTGTTCCAGGCCGAGAACGAAAGCCGTGAACGCTCCCGCAGGGAACGCCTCACCAGACAGGCCGCCTTCCCCCAACCCAAGGACCTCGACGGCTACGACTGGAGCATGGCCTCGTTCCCCGCCGACTGGGGACGCCAGCAGCTCACCAGCCTCGAATTCGTCCACGCCGCCGAGGACCTCGTCCTCTACGGCGACGTGGGATGCGGCAAGACCCATCTGGCCATCGCCATCGGACGGCTGGCGTGCACGCAGGGCATCCCCACGCGTTTCTTCACCGCGTCCAGTCTGGTCATGCGCCTGCGCAACGCCAGCGCCGAACAACGCCTCGACAAGGAACTCGCCGCCATCGGCAAGGCCGAACTGATCATCATCGACGAACTCGGCTACCTGCCCATCGACATCGAGGGCGCCCGGCTGCTGTTCCAAATCATCGCCGACAGCTACGAGAAACGCAGCCTGGTCTTCACCTCCAACCTCGAGTTCAGCCGATGGGCCGACGTATTCGGCGACGGCGACATGGCCGCGGCCGTCATCGACCGCATCATCCACCACGGCAGGATCGTCCGCTTCCACGGCGAGTCCTACCGCAACACACACTCACTCATGAAATAACCAAACCAACAAAACCGAAGGAACCCCAAACCGACGACACCGTCCAAAACAAGCGCCGACACCGTCCAGAAAAAGTGACGACGCCGTACAACCCAACTTGACAAAATACACGCCCGCACGCTGCGCCGGCGCAACGAGCTTGGCTGGAGCCTGTGGCCGCCATGCCCGATGGACGGGCAGGTCCACGACGTGGTGCACCTCGACGGCATCCACCTGGGCCGCAACGCGGTCGTGCCCGTCGCCTGGGGCGACGGGCACGTGCTCGGCTGGTACGTGGCCCGGCGCGAGACCAGCGCCGCATGGATGAACCTGATGGCCCGCATCGGTCGAACCCGTGGCCGTCGTATGCGACGGGGGCGGCGGCATCCGCAAGGCCCTCAGGCACGCATGGCCGCACGCCCGCATGCAACGCTGCCTGTTGCACATCTGCCCCGACATCGGCGCCATACTCGGCACGAACCCGCGCCACGACGCGTCCCGGCAGCTGCTGCGCCTGGCCAAGGAACTCACGCGTGTCAAGGACGGCGACGCCATGGACGCCTGGCTGGGCGCCTACAACGCATGGGAGCTGCGCCACAAGGACTTCCTCGAGCAGAAAAGCATCTGGTCCGACGGCAGCGAGAACGACCTGCACCAACGACTCGTCAAGGCGCGCGACACCATGCGCCGTCGCATACGAGAGCACACCATGTTCACCTTCATGGACCCCGGACTGGGCATTGGCACGCCCGTGCCGACCACCAACAACGCCATCGAATCAGCCAACGCGCGCATCCGCGAGATGCCCGGGAACCACCGTGGTCTATGCCTGCTCCGTCGCATCAAGGCCGTGTGCTGGTGGTGCCACCAGCACACCGAGCACCCCGAAAGCGCCGCATGGCTAGCCCGCCACGCATGGCGCGACGAGCAGATCGAGCAGCTCTACTGACAGGCATGGGAGTACAGCGACGAAGGACAACGGGCACTACTCGGCCTCCCCGCCAGATACGGCACCGGCATCGACTGGAACGAATCCCACACCAACACACCATGGAGAAACACCGACTAGCCAGACACACATTTTGGCATATAGGAACTAAAGTTATTGATTTAGACTCCGGTTTGCCTTTGTGGCAGTAAGCGTGTCGCCCTGTTGCGGATGGCGGTGTCCATCTGCTTGCGTGGTTTCGTGTGCAATGTGTGTCATGAGGACACGTTCGAAGCAAGCGAAGAAATGCCCGGTCTGCCAGTCGCCGATGCGCAAGAACGGACACGACCGCATGGGCCGGCAGCGTTGGCAGTGCGATGGATGCAGGCTGACCGCCGGCACCAGGAACAACACCAAACGGCGCCGCACCCAGTTGGCGGAGTTCCTGGACTGGCTGCTCGAGGCCACGCCGCAGCGCAAACGCCCGGAGAGCGCGCGCAACTTCCGCAAACGCGTGGACTGGTGCTGGCGGCTCGAGCCGCGCATCGAACCTGATGGCGTGGTGCACCGCGTGGTCATGGCCGACGGCACCTACGTGAACGGCTGGTGCCTGCTGACGGCGATCGACGGCGAGGACGGCGATGTGCTCGCCTGGCAATGGTGCGCAAGGGAGAACACAGCCGCCTACAAGGCGCTGTTCGCGCAGTTGGCCCCTCCCGACGTGCTCGTATGCGACGGCATGAAAGGCATTCTCAAGGCGCGCGCGCAAATCTGGCCGCACACGCGGGTCCAACGATGTCTGGTGCACGTGCAACGCGACACCAGGGCCGACCTGACCTCCAGACCCAGACTGCAGGCCGGCCGGGAGCTCAAGAAACTCGCCGACGCGCTCACCCGCATCCACGATCCCGAAGCCGCCGTCAGATGGGGCGAAGCACTCAACGCGTGGCACGAACGCTGGAGCCGCATGCTCGCCGAACGCACGTACGCCAAGGACAACCCGGACGACCCCAGGGCAGCCACAAGCAAGGGCGGATGGTGGTGGACCCATTTGCCATTGCGCCGCGCCTACCTACGGCTCGAACGCCTGTTCAAGGACGGCACGCTTTTCTGTTTCCTCGATCCCGCACTGACCGCCCCCGGTTCCGTGCCGCGCGACGGCAACCGTCTCGAAGGAGGGCTCAACGCCGCCCTCAAGCGCATGCTCGTCAACCACCGCGGCCTGCCCGAGGCACACATGCGCCGCGCCTGCGAATGGCACTGCTATATGCATAGCGCCAAACCCGATCCCGCCCTCATCCTCAAACAACACGGCCAGGACGCCAAGACCGGCACCAACCACGACAACAACGATGACGAACCCATGAGCCAACCCATCCTCGGCACTGGCATCGACTGGAACGAATTCCACACCGCCGCCCGCTACCCCAACACCACCGACTAGGAGTCTAAATCAATAACTTTAGTTCCTATATGCCCACATTTTGGCCTATAACCCCATTTTGGCCTATAACCCAAAGAAAGGGCATGGAGGCATAGGGCACCGCGGGCGAAATACGAGAGAAGCCCCGGCCGATACACGGCCGAGGCTTCTCGCGGGTGCCCCCTCAGGGATTCGAACCCTGGACACGCTGATTAAGAGTCAGCTGCTCTAACCAACTGAGCTAAAGGGGCGTTGGTTTTGCGAACCGAGTGATAAATATACTCAGATTCTGCATCTTCGCAACCTTCGGCGTGTCGCAAATGGGAAATCGCTGCGATTCCAACGATTTTGGGCATTTTGCGCCACTAGGCCACATGTGCCCTAAACGCGCCCAGCACAGACATGATTGCGCGGATAATCCACCACAACGGCCATTATCTTCACAAACGACACGCCGAAGCATGCAATCCGGCCACCGCGCCAGACCCGGCCTAGGCATACAGAAGGCCCCTGCAGCGCGAACTGCAGGGGCCTTCCAATGCTTAAGCTCAGACTGGTAATCGGTCTGATGGGAAGATCATACGGTCATACGATCTTCAACGCGGGGTCACTCAGCGACGACCTTCACGAAGAAGTTCGCGGAGATCTCCGGGTGGAGCGCCACGGTGGCGGGGAACTCGCCGAGAGTCTGGATCTTCTCGACGGTGATTGCGCGCGGATCCACGGCAACCTTGTCGGCGAGGGCCTTGGCGATCTGGTCGTTGGAAATGCCACCGAACAGCTTGCCGGATTCGGACACCTTGGCCGGGATCTCGACGGCGATGCCCTCGATGATGCCCTTGGCTTCGACGGCGCCTTCACGGGTCGCCACGGCCTTGGCCAGGCGAGCGCGCTTCATGGCTTCCGCCTGGGCGGCGGCACCCTTGGACCATGCGAATGCGAGGCCCTGCGGAATCAGGTAGTTGCGGGCGTAGCCGTTCTTGACCTCGACGATGTCGCCTGCGTGGCCCAGATCGGTGACGGACTTCTTGAGAATAACCTTGGTATTAGCCATTTCGTCTCCTCCTCAGAACTCAGCGGCCGGTGGTCGCGTACGGCAGCAGAGCCATCTCACGGGCGTTCTTGATCGCCTTGGCGATCTCGCGCTGCTCCTGCACGGTCACACCGGTGATGCGACGGGAGCGGATCTTGCCGCGATCGGAGATGAACTTGCGCAGCAACGCGACGTCCTTGTAATCGATCTCGGTGACCTTGGCGGCCTTGAGCGGGTTCGGCTTCTTCTTAAACGGCTTGACCGGCGGCTGCGGCCTCTTGCGTGACATCTATTTGTCTCCTTAACGAATACTGTTCAATATGTTGTGGGGTGCGGCGTTACGCGCGCGATACGTCTTAGAATTCCGGCTCGTCGGATCCACCGCCGAATTCGGAGGTGCCGAAGGAGCCGAAGCTGGATCCGGAGGGTTCGGCGCTGTTCCATGGGTCGGAGACCGGTGCCTGTGCCTGCTGCTGCGGCGCGCCCTGCGCACCGAAGCCGTTGGCACCGCCGGCATAGCCTGCTCCGCCCTGGTAACCACCGTTGAACCCGCCCTGCTGCTGGTTGCCCACGAAACCGGAGCTCGACGACTGCCGATTCACCTGCGCCGTGGCGCGGCGCAGCGATGGGCCGATGTCGTCCACCCGCAGCTCCATGACGGTTCGCTGCGAACCGTCCTGTGCCTGGTAGGAACGCTGGGTGAGCCGGCCCTGTGCAATGACCGTCATGCCCTTGGACAGCGAGTTCGCGATGTTCGACGCCAGCGAGTTGCGGGCCGAATCCCACGCCGAGCAGTTGAGGAACAGCGTATCGCCGTCCTCCCACTGGTTCGTGTTGCGGTTGAACTGCCTGGACGATGACGCGATCGTGAAGTTGACGACCGTGGAGCCACTGCCCACGGTGCGCAGTTCCGGGTCGCGGGTCAGATTGCCCACGATGGTGATAATCGTTTCACCTGCCATAACGTTCCTTCCAACGTATGCGTGCTGATGCCGCAGTGGTCTTACTTGCGAAGAATCTTGGTGCGAACGATGGATTCGTTCAGGTTGAGCACACGGTCGAGCTCGTCGCTCGTGGCCGGCTCGCAGGAATACGTCACCACAACGTAGTTGCCTTCGGTCTTGCCGTCGATCTCGTACGCGAGCTTGCGGCGACCCCAGATATCGATGTTGTCGACGGAACCGCCTTCCTTGGTGACGATTTCCATGTGCTGATCGGTCAGCTTCTTGAGGCCGTTGTCATCCATCTCAGGATCGGCAATGAACATCAGTTCGTAGTTATGCGCAGACATCACCCACCTCCTTCGGACTGTTGGCCGCGGACTTTCCGCGACAGGAGTGTGTATGCGTTGTGCCCCTGCGCGCACGCGGACTGCGGGTGCGGACTGGTGTGCGCGGGCAACTGTGCCAGCATACCCGCCAGATTGGACACGCACGGACTGCACATACATGCACGTTGCTATAGTGAATATGCTCGATTCACGGGCATCCGAACGCAGTTTGAAAGGCGAATAATGTCTGCAGTTCTCGAAGGCACCCCCGATAAACGTCTTGCACTCGTCACGGGCCGTGCCTACCCCGAGCAGGCTGAGGAGACTGCCCATTATCTCGGAACGGAAGTACTGCCAACGACGGCGTACGACTTTGCCAATGGAGAGATGTATGTGCGGTTCACCGAGCCCGTGCGTGGCGCCGACGTGTTCATCATGCAGGCGCACACGACTCCGATCAACAAAGTGATCATGGAACAGCTCATCATGATCGACGCCGCCAAACGCGCGTCGGCCCGCTCGATCACCGTGGTGGCGCCGTTTCTGGGCTATTCTCGCCAGGACAAGAAGCATCTGGGCCGTGAGCCGATCACCGCAAAGCTCATGTTCACGCTGTTCGCGGCGGCCGGTGCGGACCGCATCATGACCGTCGACCTGCACGCCGCGCAGGAACAGGGCTTCTTCAACGGCCCCGTCGACCATCTGACCGCACTGCCCGTGCTGCTCGACTATATGCGTAGCCGCCTGCCGCTGGACAACACGACGATTGTCTCGCCGGACGCGGGCCGCATCAAGGTGTCTGAACAGTGGGCCGCTAAGCTGGGCGGTCTTCCGCTCGCGTTCATCCACAAAACGCGCGACACGACGCGCCCCAACCATGCTGTGGCGCACGGCATCATCGGCGATGTCAAGGGCCGCGACTGCGTGGTGATCGACGACATGATCGACACGGCGGGCACCATCACCGAAGCGGTGCGCACACTGCACGAGCACGGCGCCAAGTCGGTCACGCTCGTCGCCACGCACGGCCTGCTCTCCGGCCCGGCCGTTGAGCGTCTGCGCGACTGCGGCGCCAAGGAGATCGTGCTGATGGACACGGTGCCGATCCCCGAAGAGAAGCGCCTGCCGAACATGACGGTGCTGTCCGCGGCGCCGCTGCTCGCGGCAGGCATCCGTTCGGTATTCGAGGCGCGCTCTGTGTCGAATCTGCTCAACGGCCTGCCCGAAGACATGCGCACGCGCAATATCTACGCGTAATACAGCGATCTCCCG
>ERZ808024.417-NODE-417-length-19105-cov-10.919540_pt1 | contig 19105 bp, 11 predicted proteins | sample MGYA00380181_ERZ808024 | MGnify/ENA primary metagenome ERZ808024 (study PRJEB31490, sample SAMN06133413) | mouse gut metagenome | isolation source: Z2_1 | host: mice | place: China: Chengdu | collected 2015-05 ...
GCGAATACCGAGCTACGGGAAGGAAGTCAGCATTGCCAGTGCAACACACCTGCATTTTTAAAGCAAACACTTCAGCTTGGACATCAACTAACAGACAAACAACTATTGGTTCGTATGGATGCAGGTAATGATGCTGCTGAAAATCTGGGCATTCTTATCGAAGATGGTTCTTGGTTTATTGTAAAAAGAAATCTTCGAAGAGGCGAATCCAAAGAAGATTGGATTGCCAAAGTAAAGGAATGCTGTAAGGATATACGTAAGCCTCGTGATGGTAAAACTGTTTACATTGGATCTTCATGGAAAGATGTAACGTATACAGATTCCGAAGGAGAATCCAAAACAATTACCATGCGTATTGTATATGAGGTGATTGAACGCACAACTGATAAAAATGGTCAGTTTCTTTTGGTTCCTGATATTGAGTGCAATACCATATGGACCAATCTTGGTTGGAGCGATGATGATATCATAAAAGGTTATCATGCTCACGGAGAATGCGAACAATTCCACAGTGAAATCAAGACGGATATGGATGTTGAAAGACTTCCATCAGGCAAATTTGATACAAATGAGCTGGTCCTTGAATTAACTGTGCTTGCGTATAATATTTTGCGACTAATAGGTCAGGAGTCGCTGAAAAGCAAGCGAGCTCCTAAAACAAAACATCCTGTTAAAAGAAGACGTATTAGAACCGTTATCGGGAATCTGATTCAAATCGCCGGACATGTAACAACTCATGGGCGACGGATTGCCTTGGCAATTGGTTGCAGTAATGTATGGCGTCATGCATTTATGGATGTATAAAATCGTTTTGCTTTGGCCTAAAAACATAAATCAAAAATAGGCTTGTTAAGGTGTGCCATTTTTGCGTTTATAATCTGAAAACGAAAATAAAACACGCAACAAACTGGAATTAAGTATCTAGATTCGTTGTAAAGTAATGCACAATATTTATACTAAGCAGTTCCCGTAAAAAAATAACTGAGTTTCACGGATTCAGGAAAATTATTATTTGCAAAATGTTAAAATCAGAAGATGCTGATAAAAATGAAGAAATTTGATGAAAATGATAGACTCAAGTATCTAAACGAATGAGGTTTAGGTATTTGAGTCTGCCCATTTTTAGAGGAAAGTAATTTCCGAAATAAATAATCTATGGTACAATATTCTAGAAGTTATCAATGGGATAAGTGGACCATAGAGAAAGAGCAGAACACAAATCACCTACAGGTCAATCAGACTTGTATCTCAAACACAAATCTAATCCTTTTCTATGGCAGGTGCAAATGGATGCACTATGCTGATTTTTTGCGGGTCCGATAGGGGACTGTTGCATCATTTTTGAACCCAGACTTAACGAATAAGCCATGGGTTGTGCATCTAAATTGCACGCTCATGGCACGTAGAGACAATCTGTTTGCTATCGAAGAGGACTTGAGTTTATCCGGATAAGAAAGCGGAAAGTGGAGCAGACGGATATACGTGATACAATTTGCATATTTGAAAATGATTGTCATAGCAACTTATGTAAAATGTGCAACGTTTTATGTAAAATAAAAGTATATCTTCAATTTCGATGCTATTTTGTTTATACAAAGTATATGCATAAGGAGGAAATGAAGGTATGAAAAAAGAAAGCGGAAAGGCATTGCTTTTTGGAAGCCTTTTGACATGTCTTTTACCAACACAGGTAAAAGCAGGGCAGCTTGAGGTGGAAACAAGCGATGTTATCACTGTTGTGACCAATTGCATTCCGTATATTATAGGATTTGCAATGGTTATAATCATTGTCATCATTATCAGTATTTTGGCAAAAAAACAGGAAATTAGTAAGAGAAAAATGATTCGTGGACAAGCTGCTGTGGTTAGCATCTTATCCCTGGGCATTGCTGGTAATTTGCTATGTGCAGGTCCTTTGAAGTCTTTGCTTGACGTAGTTGCGAATCCTGTAAAACAGGTTAGCGATGAAACCAGAGAGGAGGCAAATCAGCTAATTGCAGACATCGCAGGAGAAGGAATGGTTCTTGTAAAGAATGACGGTACTTTGCCACTTGCTTCTGATATCAAGAAACTGAATGTGTTTGGATGGGCATCTACACAGCCTTGCTACGGTGGAACCGGTTCCGGAGCGGTAGATACTGCTAATTGTGTTACCCTTCTGCAAGGTATTGAAGCAGGCGGATACGAATTGAACGATCGCTTAGAAGAGCTTTATACTTCTTATGCAACTGCCCGTGGAGGAGCAACTATGTCGTCTGTTGACTGGACACTTCCTGAACCAACAGTAGATTTATATTCGGAAGATATTTTGAATGAGGCAAAAGCATTCTCGGATACCGCAGTAATCGTAATTGCCCGTATTGGTGGAGAAGGAACAGATCTTCCAACTGACTTTGGTGCAGTGAATGAAGAAGAAACACCAGTTTATACTTACCAGAACAATAGCACACAGTATAATGACTTCGAGGCTGGCCAGCATTATCTTGAGTTGAGTCAGTCAGAAAAAAATATGGTTGAGATGGTATGTGATAACTTTGAGCATGTCATTGTTGTATGCAACAGTGCTAATGCTATGGAACTTGGATGGATAGAGGAATACGATCAGATTGGGGGAGTTATTATCTGTCCAGGAGCCGGAGAAAACGGATTCGCAGCTCTTGGTAGAATTTTAAATGGTGAAGTAAATCCATCCGGTAAGTTGGCGGATACTTACGTTTATGACTTGACAGCTACACCGGCTTTTGCAAACTTCGGTGATTTCACCTATGATAATATGGATGAATATGGATGGGTGGAGAGTAATCCGTTTACCGGTGATACCACAGTAAATGATGTGAACTTTGTAAATTATGTTGAAAATATTTATGTAGGATATAAATTTTACGAGACTGCATATGTTGAGGCACAGAACAATAATATGGTCTTTGACTATGACAAAGCGGTACAGTATCCATTTGGATATGGTCTGTCTTATACCGATTTTGAGCAAAAAATCACAAAATTCGAGCCGGCATCCGACGGTTTCCGGATTGTGGTAGAGGTTACAAATACTGGAACTGTTGCGGGAAAAGATGTGGTAGAACTGTATTATAATCCTCCATATACAAATGGAGGAATTGAGAAATCAGCAGTTAATCTCCTTGATTTTGCAAAGACAAACGAGCTAGAGCCGGGAGAAGCTGAGGTGATAACCTTTGATATTCTTGCGGAAGAAATGGCTTCTTTTGATGATTTAGGGAAAGGGTGTTATGTACTAGAGGCTGGAGACTATGAGATAAGTGTTCGCTCTGATTCACATACGGTAATAGCAGCAGAAATCTTCACGGTGGATAAAGATGTGGTATATGACGCAGAGAATCCAAGAAGCAGTGATGAGGAGGCAGCTACCGCACGGTTTGATTTTGCAAGGGGAGATGATGTCACATATTTGAGTCGTAAAGATGGCTTTGCAAATTATGAGGAAGCTGTAAAGGCTCCTGAAAATTTTACAATGGACGAGGAACGTAAAGCAAATTACAAAAATATCACAAACTATGATATCGGAGGAATGAATGATCCTTCCGATGAGATGCCTGTAACCAGTGCAAAGAATGGTATTGCGCTAGAAGACCTTCGTGATAAAGCATATGATGATCCAATGTGGGATTCTTTACTGGATGAATTAAGTGTCAGTGACATGACAACTCTTATTGCAGGTGGTGGATATCAGACAACCGCTATCGAATCCATTGGAAAGGTGGCAACCACGGATAATGACGGTCCTGCAACTATTTATAATAACTTTACCGGTGCTTCCGGAAATGCTTATACCACGGAAGTAATGCTTGCAAATACATGGAATAAAGAATTGGCAAGAAGTATGGGACAAAGTGTTGGAAATGAGGCAGATGAGATGGATGTATCCGGATGGTATGCTCCAGCTATGAACATTCATCGTACAGCTTTTGGAGGAAGAAACTTTGAGTACTATTCCGAGGATGGCGTATTATCCGGTAAGATGGCTGCTGAAGAAATCTTAGGAGCTAATGAATACGGCGTATACAGCTACATGAAGCACTTCGCAATGAACGATCAGGAAACCAACCGTATTTATCAGGTTTGTACATGGTCCACCGAGCAGGCAATCCGTGAGATTTATTTAAAAGCTTTTGAAATTGCGGTAAAAGAGGGCAAGATTGGAGCTGCCATGGATGCTCATAGCTTCATCGGTGATAAGTGGTGTGGCGCCAGCTACGAGCTAAATACACAGGTGCTCCGTAATGAGTGGGGATTTGAAGGATTTGTATCTACCGATATGTTTGCGGGCTACGGATATTATGATGCAGACATTGCAATTCGCTCCGGCGTAGACAGCATGTTGAGTCCAATGGGTTCAGAAGATGCAACAGTTACAGATCAGATAAGTGCTACCTCGGTGAAAGCAATGCGCAATTCCTGCCATAATATTCTATATACTGTAGTAAACAGCCGGGCATATGATGGAAATGCTAAGGCAGAAATGGTACTTTGGAAGCGAATCATGTTAAGTGTTGATTTTGTAGTAGCAGCACTCCTTATTGTTATGGAAATTCTTATGATCAAGAGATTCCGTAAGAACAAACAGAAACAGTAAAAAAAGAAGTTAGCGCCTTTCCGGGTGCTAACTTCTTGTGTTATAATAAAAAAAAGGGGTTTTGCGGGGATATGTTATGTATAAAATTGCGATTGTTGAGGATGAAGAGAAGCAGGTACAAAAGATAAAAAAATATTTGCATCAGTATGAGAAGGAAAAACTCGTTGATTTCGAACTCACCTTTTTTTCCGATGGTGATGAGATTGTAGAGAAATACGATTGCTCTTATGATCTGATTCTCATGGATATTATGATGCAGTTTATGGATGGAATGACTGCTGCAGAAGAAATACGAAAGAAGGATGAAACGGTCATCATTATTTTTATCACTAATATGGTGAACTATGCCATCAAGGGGTATCAGGTGGGGGCATTTGATTACATCTTAAAGCCGATTACGTATTTTCCACTGGAAAAAAGCTTAAGCCGTGCCTTGATGAAACTTAATAAAGAGGATTCTGCTTCCTACATAAATATTGGTTCTAATTCCAATACCCAAAGACTGGCATTGAAGGAAATCTATTATATAGAAAGCTATGCACATTATCTTACTTTTTATACAATTCGCCGAGAGTATACGGTATATATGCGAATGAGGGATGTTGAGGATTCATTAAAGGACAAGAATTTCTTTCGAGTAAATAAAGGAGCCATTGTGAATTTACGCTATGTAGAGGGTGTTGAGAATGGTTATTGCGCTATTTGTGGAAAGCAGCTTCCTATTAGCAGAGCCAAAAAAAAGGGGTTTATGGAACAGTTAACGTATTATATGTATAACCATTCCTGATACCATTTAAATTTCAATGAAGTGTAAGGAGAAAGAGGATGGATTTTGCTATAAATAATATACCCAGAGAATATACGATTATTGCGGAAATGATGTCCTGCTGGGTATTCTTTTTTTTGTTTAAACCAAGGAAAAGTACTGTAAAAATTATTTTATATTCCATAATCGTAATCGTGCTTGAGGCTTTATATTTACGAATAAGTAAGGATATTCAGTTTTGGTTTTGGCCGGTGCATATGCTTTTTTTGTTTTCTATCATGTTCCTGTACATGAAAATTATAATTGGCCGTCCCAGTAAGACGGTATTTTATTATACAATCATGTCCTTTTTGGTGGCGGAATTTATTGCAGCCTTTGAATGGCAGCTTATTTATTTCTACAGATGGAATGAAATATTGCCGAAATGGACCATGACGATTATAACGCTTCTATTTTACGGGGGATGTCTGGTTGCCCTATATTTTTTGGAAACACATTGGGGAAGAGATTCAAAGCATATAGAGATATCCGTTCAAGAGGATATCATTGCTGCAAGTATTGCAATTGTGGTATTTTTACTCAGCAATATTGGCTTTTTTAAGAGCAACACCCCGTTTTCCGGAGAATCTATACTGGATTTGTTTACAATTCGTACCATATCAGACCTTATGGGACTTGTGCTTCTCTTTGCATTTCAGAGTAGAATTGCACAAATTGAAATGCGTAATAATTTGGCGATTCTGGATCGCAATCTCAGAGAACAATACAATAAATATCGTAACTACCAGGACAGCATCAATCTGATTAATATGAAATATCACGATTTGCGTCACCAGATGGAGAATTTGAAGGAACAGATAAACGGAAAAGAGCAGAGGATTCTCATTGATAATATTGAGTCGGAGCTTCGAGAGTACAGACCCTATTTTCAAACGGGAAATGATGTGCTAAATGCTTTATTGGATAGTCGACGAACACTTTGGAATAACAATCACATTACAATTACTGCTGTAGCAGATGGTAAGCTGTTGGAGTTTATGAATGTTGCAGATATCTGCAGTGTGATTGGTAATGCCTTGGACAATGCTTTGGAGAGCGTATGCCTTGTTGAAGAAATAGATAAAAGATTAATTCATATTGAGATTGCGGAACAGAAGAATTTTGTAATGATTGTCGTGGAAAACACATGCGAGCAACATGTAAAATTTGAAAACGGATTACCTAAAACGACGCATAGAGATAAAGAGAATCATGGATATGGAACCCAAAGTATTCTGCAGGTCGTGCAAAAATATGATGGTAGTGTTGTATTTGACCAGACAGGAGACTGGTTTTCCATGAAAATATTATTGCCTGCAAAACAAATCTGATTTTACCTTACCACTTGTGTAAAGAATGCTGCATTTGATGTAAAAGATAAATCCTTCGTAATGGAGTGTGATATACCAATAGTATCAGCAATCCATTCGCGAAGGATTTTACTTTAGGAGGAATGAACATGGCAGAAAAAATATTAACCGTATCAGGTGTTGTGATGGTGATTCTCACTGTTATTTTCTTTGCGTTATGCATTTGGAAAAGGAAGGAAGTCGCAAAGAATACAACCAAAGGAAAAACAGCTGCAAGAGTAATAGTAAGCATTTTACTTGTGATTACAACCAGTTTAAATTTTGTGGCATTGAATTTTACAAATCTTATTAATCAGTATTTTACAACGATTGATCTGCAGGATTCTAATATTCAGAAAGTGCGAAACGACAGTACAGAGACTGCGAAGGCTCTTGCAGATGAAGGCTTTGTATTATTAAAAAATGAAAATCAGGTATTACCGCTTGCAGGAAATCAGGTGAATGTGTTTGGCTATAGTTCCATTGATATTAATTTTGGCGGAACCGGTTCAGGCTCCGGAAGTGACGAATATAACGTTGGATTTTATGAAGGGCTTGCGAATGCAGGGATTGAAGTAAATGAGGAACTAAAAGCTTTTTACCAAGAGGCATATACTGCAAAGCAGGAGACGAATGCTTTGGTTATGATTGGAGGAGATTATAACAATTACGAGCCGGAGAGAACAGATTATAGTGATGAGATTATTGCTAATGCAAAGGAGTACTCAGATACGGCACTTATCGTTCTTACAAGAAATGGAGGTGAGGGTGGAGACCTTCCTACCGATACTGCCGCATATGAAGGTGGTGCAGCAGGAGAGCATTATCTGGAATTGAATCGGAATGAGAGAGATATGGTTGCCATGGTTGAGGAAAATTTTGAGAACGTGGTAGTGATTATCAACTCAAGTAATGCAATGGAACTTGGCTTTATCGATGATAGCGAGGTAGACGCTGCTCTTTGGATTGGCGGTCCTGGATGTGAAGGATGTAACAGCCTGGGACAGATTTTGACCGGAGAGATAAATCCTTCCGGAAGACTTGCAGATACCTATGCATATGATTTAACCAGTAACCCAAGCTATTACAACTTTGGACAATTCTTATTTGAGAATACAACCAATAAGTATTCCTTAATTTTTGAAAACCCAGGCGTATTTAACGGTGCGAACTATGCTTATGTCGATTACGCAGAAGGAATTTATGTCGGATACCGTTACTATGAGACTCGTTGGATTGACAATGAGACTAATGAATGTGATGAAGCAGCTTATCAGGCAGCTGTTCAGTATCCGTTCGGTTATGGATTATCTTATACTGATTTTGAACAGGAAATTACAAATTTTTCAGAGGATGGAGACAATATTTATCTTGATGTCACTGTGAAAAATGTGGGTGACACTGCAGGAAAAGATGTAGTACAGATTTATTATACAGCACCATATTATGTAGGAGGAATCGAAAAGTCTTTTGTAAACCTGATAGACTTTGAAAAAACAAAGCTTTTGAATCCGGGTGAGAGTGAGACCATAAGCTTCGCCTTTAAGTATGAGGGTATGGCGTCTTATGATTACCAGGGACATGGCTGCTACGTGTTAGAGCATGGGGATTACGAAGTCAGGCTTATGAACAATGCCCATGAATTAATTGAAAGTAAGGTCATAACCGTTGCAAAGGATGTCATTTATGATGAATCAAATCCACGTTCTACAGATGAAATTGCTGCTGTAAATCAGTTTGATGATGTGTCATATGGAAATGATGTGGTATATGTTTCCCGGGCGGACTGGGAAGGAACCCTTCCAACGGAGCGTCCTGCTAATAAAGAGGCATCAGCTGAATTGATTGAAGAGATTGAAAATCAGGGGCTGACAGAGGCACAACTTGCAGAAGAGGCAGAGGATATCGTAGTTGCAGACCATGGATTAACCATTGAAGATGTAAAGGGTCTTGATTATGAGGATGCAAAATGGTCAGAATTATTAGAACAGCTCAGTGTAGATGAAATGGTGAATCTGATTGCGAATGGTGGTTATGCCACCGCAGCTGTAGAGAGCATTGGGAAGTTTGCTACCATGGATGAGGATGGACCGCAAGGTGTAAATAGCTTGATTTCGGGAGATGTAAAGGGAGTTGTATTTCCGGCGGAAGTAGTTGTTGCCGCAACTTTTAACAAGGAATTAGCAGAGGAAATGGGACATGCTTTAGGAAGTGAAGCAGCTGAGTATGGTATCGCAGGATTGTATGGGCCGGCGATGAATACACACCGTTCTCCTTTTGGCGGACGTTGTTATGAATACTACTCGGAGGATGGCATACTTGCCGGAAAAATTGCCGCAGCCTTTGTAAGAGGTGCAAATGCTGCCGGAATTTACTGTTACATGAAGCATTTTGCTTTGGATGAGCAGGAGACAGAGCGTTTGGACATCAGTATTTTCTGTAATGAACAGGCAATGCGTGAATTGTACTTTAAGCCATTTGAGATTTGTGCAAAAGAAGGAAATGTAACAGCAGTAATGGCTTCCGACAGTTTTATCGGCGGAACCTGGGCAGGAGAACGAGAAGAACTTATGAATACAGTTCTTCGTGAAGAATGGGGTTTTGATGGAATGGTTATTACTGACTTTGTAACCAGCAACAGTAAGAATGCGGATCGTGCCATCCGAAGCGGAACAGACTTGAGTTTGACAACCCTTGGAAATCTTACCCCATCGGACCTTTCTACCGGTACTGCGGCAGGTCGTCAGGCACTTAGAACTGCATGCCATAATATATTATATACGGTGGCTAATAGCGAGGCTCAAAATATTTCAGGAGACGCATTCCCGACATGGGTACTTCTATTTGTTCTTTTGGATGTTATAGTTTTGGGAGGAGCAGGTTTATTAACCTTTTATAAGAAAAAAGAAACGGTAACGATTATAATAGAGAAAAATAACTAGTACAGTGTTACATTAATTTCGAAGTAATAGGTGGCTGAATTTTGTGTCAGGACAAGGCGGAGGAAGGAGGCAATGCGGTGGCATTGTTGACTGACGACAACGCGGTACTGGCACAAAAGGCAGGCGCATATTACTCGATTATTAATGCAACGCTGTACTAGTACAATTCTGTTTTTATAACGCTCAACAAATATAGGATTTATTTTATATTTGGAAATACTATTAACAATGTCATTAAAAACTATTTACTGATTCCAATGGGAATGTAAACAATTATATCGAGAAAGACTGGTGAAACATTATGTGTGATAGTTTCTTTTGAAAGGCGCACCAATTTCATCAGTCTTTTTACATACAAAGACTTTCATACCTGAAATGGGCTTTACACCTTGAAAATTCAATATTTCAGCTGACAAAATAGTGTTTTATGCAGTTTTGCGACGGAGGTGGAGGTTCCGTTGTCGTGGGTCTTAGAACCGGAACTGTCCGGCGGCAGCAGAAAAGAACCGGATAGGGGAAGAGATGAGTTTATATGCAGAAAAGAATTGTCCGGGGGATAGAAGCTATGTTAAAATTGGTTTAAAGTGAGGTGTCGATATGCAGAATTCCAATTCGTTTCTGAAAAAGCCGGTGCCGGATATCCGCCGTTATCTATTTTATGTCGATTATGGTTCCAAAGGTCTTTGTGGGATGAAATGTGGAATGTAGAGTGATTTTAGAAGGATAAGAGAGACGTAAATAGGGAAGAATCCGAAAGGAAAAGGGATGATAGCTAGGGGGACATTGCGGTGTGGATGAAGGCATTTTTTGATTATTTGATAACAATGGCTATCGAGCCGAGTATGCTTATTCAAAATGTAATTACTGTATTTGACGTGCTGATAATTTTTGGCTTAAGGGGTAGAGAATGCAAAGACTGGATAAAAGCGGGAAAGCATTTTATATGCATGCTGCTTGTCCTGGTTTTGATGAATGGTGTATGGCAGGCGGCTTTAGATGCTCAGGGAAGTTATTTTGTTACACATCTCATTCTTTTTCTGGTATATGCTATATGGAACAGAGCCGGACATTATAAACAAATTCTTATCTGCGTGTCTTTATTTTATGGGATTGAGATTGGTATGATTAACTTATCCTCTACATTTCCACGCGCACTGGAGAATATGGCGATTGGAGGTACTCTGGAAATTGTATTCAGGAACGTCACTGTCATATTGTCGGTTATTGTGGCATGTTATTTTCGGCGGTTTAATATTCTTCAGTTGAGGAATATACCTAAGGTGTCTATTACATATTCAGTTTTAGTAAGCTGTGTAGTATGTATATTGAGCATATGGTATCAGGTGAATCAGTTAAGCCTTGATACTTTGGGAAATCAATTGGCACTGCTGGCCTTGATAAGTTTTCTGATGATAGCAATGATGGCTTATTATTTAAATTATGCAGTCTGCATGTACAATAACAAAACACTTGATTTGCAGGCAGAAAACCTGTTGGCGCGAAATGAGGGAGAAATATTAAAAATTTCCCGACAAAATTTAGAGGAAATCCGCAGGATTCGGCATGACATACGGAATCATTTTGCTTATATGAATATGATGGTGCAGGAAGAAAGATATGATGAGCTGGCACACTATTTTGAGGAGTTGGAGATCGATATTGTTCAGCCATTGTCCAGAATTGACTGTGGCAACCGCAATATCAGTGCAATCTTAAATCTTGAAGCCTCGAAGGCAAATGCGCTTGGAATTAAATTGGACTGCAGGATAATCGTTGCTCCCTATCTGCAGTTTCAGGAGAACGACTTATGTGGTTTATTAACAAATCTGATAGACAACGCACTGGAAGCATGTGAGCGCTTTGCTATGAAAGATGCGGTTGTAGAAGTCGGAATTAATCAAAAACCACACATGTTATATATAAGTGTATTGAATCCCGTCGATACTTCAAAGGATGAATCTCAGCTTCTGTCGCTGCAGACAAAGAAGTCTTCACCTCAGCAGCATGGATTTGGTTCCAGAATCATTGATATGATTGTAAAAAAATATAACGGGGAAATCAGTCGTTCTATATCTGAGGGGAAATATATCGTTGATATTATGCTGGACATAGATTGGAACGGGGAGGAAAATAATGGAAAAGTTTCAGATTGCAGTATGCGATGATGAACGTTTTGCATGTGATACGATTGCAAGCGCGGCAAAGAGTATTTTTGAAAATAACAAAATACCGATGGAGCTGCATGTGTTTTTATCTCCGGCAGAACTGGTGGACTATAGTGTGCATCACGTGCTGGATCTCATCTATCTTGATATAGAAATGTCGGAAATAAATGGAATTGAGCTGGGGAGACGACTCCGGGAATTATCGACTTCTCCGGATATTATTTATGTGTCTAACAGGGAAGACATGGTTTTCCAGGCTCTTAAAGTCCGGCCATTTGGATTTGTCAGAAAAAGGTATTTTATGAAGGACCTGCAGGATGTTACGAATGCTTACATTCTTCAGATGAATAAGAAAAAGAATGAAAAAAAGATCATTGTAATGACCGGTGAAGGGTATCAGAATATTCTGGTTTCGATGATTCGTTATTTTGAGGGAAGCGGAACTTACCAGATGATGTATGTAAAGGGGGAGGACACACCGATACAGATACGGAGCAGAATGATGAATCTGGAAGAAGAATTGGAGCCGGAAGGGTTTCTCAGAATCCATAAAGGGTATCTTGTGAATTACCAGTATATTGTTAAAATCAACGCTGCGGAAGTGATTATGGATCAAAAGGAAATACTTCCAGTCAGCCGCCGTCAGGGACAGAAATTGAAGCTGAGGTATTTGGAGCTATCCAGGGAGAACGGGAAGATGCTGTTCTGAAACACCAGGAAAAAGATACCGTTTATGTCAAAAAAAGTACCGTTCATGGCAATGAGATGTTATTTAAAAACAGAGAATACAGTTTGTTTAAGACCTCTTGAAAAACTTCAGGGGGTCTTTTAATATGTGCCTATCAAAGAAAAGGGAGGTTTTATGATGGATAAAAATCTAATTGTACAAGGTACAAAGGATACGCGGGACAGGTTTGCAAAAACAGTGCGTATCTTGTCAGGCATTCTTTCACTGGCTGTAATGGCGTTGGTTATAGCACAGCTGTTTTTGCCGGTATTGAATGTCGGGGAACTGACGAACAGCGGGGAGTATGCGTACAATACCTACAGTGGTATTGATGTAGCTTTCCTGTGCTGGCCGGCCTTCATTCTGGGCGGAGAGTTGATTGGGCCGAACCCGGTACTGATTGCAGGTATCGTACTGTCTGTTTTGGGAGGACTTATTGGAGGGATCCTCTTGCTTTGGAAGTCCACAACAGCAAGAACGGCAAAAACTGTGAATGCGGTTTTAACGGTTGTGTTTACGTATTTTGCAGTGACATGGCTCTGTGTAAAGAAGCTTGTCACATTGACATCTTATGATAAGTTTGACGAATTGCTTTATGCCGCAGAACAGCAGGATATGTACAGCATCAATGTGATTGCAGTCATTATCGCGGTTGCCGCTCTTGCCGGTGCGCTGGCAAATGCGTCGAATGGTTACCTGATAAAACAGTCTGAGGAACTTTATGCAAAGCCATCCGGCATAAAGAAAGCAATGACTTTTCGAAAGGCGGTTTATATTACGTCACCGATTATGGCGGGAACTCTTATCATCTGTATTCTGGCAACGGTGTTGATGAATCAGTTTTCCGGTGTTATGGACAATTTCTTTGGTTCTGCGGAAGCAAAATCATCGGCAGGTGATTCTGTAAACTATTATGACGGAATGATGGATACAGAGTATACCACGGTTGAAGGCTCAAAAGAATTTGCAGAAGCAGCGAACCGGGAAATCGTCAGCGAAGGAATCACGCTCTTGAAGAACAAAGACAATGTACTTCCTATGGCGTCTGATTCAAGTGTCACATTGCTGGGTGCTGATTTTGGTATTACAGAAGCTTTGACTTCTGCCGGGATGAACGTGCTTGATAAAACCGTAACCGCTGTTTCTACCGGATTAAATGAAAGCGGTTGGTCTGATTCAGAGGAGTACGCTTCTTACAGCGATGCTGCGATTGTTACAATTTATCGGTTTTATGGGGAATCAAATGACGCAAAGACAACCGCTGCAGATGGTGTCCGGACCGAATTGTCCTTGTCCGAGGCGGAACTGGAACTTTTGGATAACGCATGCAAGAACTTTGATACCGTGATTGTGCTTCTCGCATCATCAAATGTGATGGAGGTATCTTATCTGGAAGCGGAGGAACATTACACAGACCCATATTACAATACGGATAAACCATATGATTTCAGTAACATAAAAGGCGCCCTATGGCTGACGCAACAGGTAGGGGAGAATGGTGGAGAAGCCGTTGCTGCCGTGTTGACCGGTGAAGTAAACCCATCGGGACATCTGACGGATACATGGATTAGCAATTTTAAATATGATCCGACACTTGTAAATACAGGAGATTTTATTTACACCAACGGTGACCTTGGAAGCAAAGGATATAAATGCAATCCCACAACTGCGGTGCAGGGAAGTACGACGACAACTTTTGTAGAATATGAAGAAGGTATTTACTCAGGGTACCGTTATTATGAAACAGCATATTACGAAGCAGAAAACGGAAATTATGATGGATTCGACTATGATTCTGTTGTTGTTTATCCCTTTGGGTATGGTTTAAGCTATACGGACTTCGATATGGAATATGACGGAACGCCTTCATTTGATGAGGGGACCAACACCTATACATTTGATGTAAAAGTAACGAATACAGGTGATGTGTCGGGCAAGCAGGTTGTCCAGATATATGTAAATACGCCATATGTTGAAGGTGGTGTGGAAAAAGCGCAGGTTGTCCTTGCGGGATATGCCAAAACCGGCACGCTGGAAGCAGGAGCTTCGGAAACAGTAGAAATCACTGTGAATCGCGATTACATCTGTTCATACGATTATAAAATGGAAGGCTGCTATATCCTTGATGCGGGCGACTATCATTTCTATTTGTCCGAAGACGCCCACTCATGGGCAGACACAGACCTGACGGACAATTCTAAAGTATGGACATGGAGCCTGAATGAAAAAATCGTGTATGGAGAGGATAATGCAAGACCCAGCGATGACGTTGCGGCTGTGAATCAGCTGGATGATGTCACAAACTGGAAGTTTACAGATGATGCGCAGTCAGGAACTGGTTATGCTGTAAACTTCAGCCGTTTAGATTTTGCAGGAACATATCCGACTGCACCGGAGGGAGATGACCTTATTGCAAATGAAAAGATTACGGAAGCTAGGACAAAATTTGATACGGAAGAAGTGGATACCTATATCGAAGACATTATCATTACGGATTCAACTATGACATCCTACACACTGGCTGACATGCGGGGAGTAGATTATGACGACCCGAAATGGGAAGAATTTATTGAACAGTTCTCAGAGGACAAGTTGATTGAGATGTACTCCAACGGAAACTGGCAGGAAGTGGCAGATGAAGATAACAGTGTTCCGAGAACAGTGGATTTGGACGGCCCGCAGGGATTAACGGCTCAGGCGTTGGGAACAGAAGAATGCCAAACATATCAGAGTAATCTGATGATTGGCGCTACATGGAATACAGAGATGGCAGCATTGATGGGCACATCTGTCGCGTATGAGATGATGGCATATGGCTGGACTGGCTGGTATGGTCCGGGAAATAACATTCACAGAACTGCATTTTGCGGAAGAAACACCGAATATTTCTCTGAGGACGCAGTTCTCTCAGGAACGATGTGTGCCTCAGAAGTTTCCTCTGCTTCCGAAAAAGGTATCATCTGTTTTACAAAGCATTATGCTGTAAATAATCAGGAAATTAACCGTCAGGGGAATCTGTGTACATGGGTGAATGAACAGGCGTGCCGGGAGGTTTATTTACGGGCATGGGAAATCTATGTAAAAGACTGTACGATGACTGTCCAGTATTATGAAGAAAACGGGCAGACTCCGAAGACAAAAGAAATGCCTGCGGCAACGGGAATCATGACTTCCTATAATCTGATTGGGGCGGACTGGACTGCGGCAAGCACCGAGTTGTGCGTAAATATTTTACGAAACGAGTGGGGGTATACTGGAACCTCATTGACAGATGCAATCAATAATGCAACAGAGTATATGGATCCGACAGCTGCATTGTACAGTGGCGGAACTGACCTCTGTCTGTCACAGGTGACATTGGGAGATACAGACAATGACCTGGCACTGAAAAACCTGCAGAATGCAATCAAAAATATTCTTTACAATAAGGCAAACTCCAATGTACTGCAGATTAATAACCTGCTCCCGGGTGCAGGCATCAGCTATGGATTAGCACCGTGGCAGATTGGCCTTGCAGTAGGATGGGTGGCAGTGGCTTTGGTTTGGGCTGCATGTATTACCTGGCTGATGGGAATCCGCCGGAGAAAAACAGATGTCATCCGTGTTGAAAAAGGAGAGGAGGGAAATAAGTAATGCAGATTAAAAAAATAATAAAATATCTTGGGGCACTGTTGTTGGGACTGAGTTTTGTCTTACCATTATCAGGCTGCGGGAAAATGACGTCTGATACGATTACCGTAGATTCAGATGGTGATTATGCCTATGCTCCGATAGAGGACGCCGACTATTATGTGGTACGCTTTTTCACAGAGGACGATTTTAATGAGGACGGGACAGTCAAAGAAGACGCAAGACCTGCATTGAAACAGACCCTGCAGGCAGAAGCCGGAACAACAGGAACATTTAAAAAGATTTCAAAACTGCAATTCGGCATTTATATTCCAACGATTTATGGGCTTTATATGGATAAAACTACAACGAAGACCGTAGTTGGGGAACCCCTCGTCATCGGTGGCAAGTTGTCAGCACCTGAGATTATCGTGCAGAACGACTATGGTCAGGCAAAAGTAGCGATTACAGATAAATGCTTTGATGATGTTTATTTTGAGAAAGAGGCTGTTTATGGTTTCACTGCCGAGGTCTATACAAATGAGGACTGTTCCGGTGAAATGGTAGTCAGCGCCGAGTTTGGTGAAGACGCTGAATATATTGAACCGACCAATTCATCAAAGGCTGTCTGGCTGCGTAATACAACAACCGGGATTGGTTTGGAAGACGGAACATATTACATTCGTGTAAAAGCGAATGGGAATGCGGAAGCTGAAGTTGAAGATTCGGAATATTCGGAGGTGGTAAGTGTTGTTGTGGATTCTTCCGCAACAGATGTAAAGTATTGTACAGGTATATTCGACCCGAAAACAGGAGCTGTTACAATGGAAAGTGAGAACCTGCTTGAATTTGGCAATGGAGCTTCTATGTTTACAGAGTTTTTACTGACGGACAGTGAAGAAATTGTCAAAGACGGAGATTTGTATACGTTTCTGGGAGATGCAAACTGTGATATACATCTGGTGGGAAGCGAAGGCGATACATCAGGTGAAGCATATACTTGCGGGCCGATGCTGATGCCGATCGATAAACCGGATATTCGTGGTACATGGGTAGAAAATGCTGATGGTACGATTACGGTGACGTTTATGGCTGATTATCAGTATTATACGAATGAGGCTGACAAAAAGACAACGTAAAAGTTCTAGTACCAAACAATCAAACAGGATCGACATTCCCACTGCCTATGACAGGAATAACACCTTGCCGCCTGATTAGCAAGCGGTTTTATAATCTTCGTGAACCTCCGTGTAAAGCAGTGATTTTCTGAACTACATGGGAAAGAACCCTGAAGAACTTACCTGTCAGGATGTCAAGAACACAAAGAACCGCATGGCCCGCTATACCATTCTTTCCGGGCGGAATCTTACACTTTTTACGGAATACTGGCTTGCATGCGGGAAAACGCGTGATATTCTTTTCCCGAATAAACTTACAAAGAAATACCGTACCGTGTCTTTCGTGGAACAGGTCATCCGGCCTTCTGCCCGAGCTGCAGGACTGTCGGGTGTCACTCCCCACTGCCTCCGCCACAGTTTTGCCACCCATCTATCTGATGGAGATGGGTGGCAAAACAAATGTATGCATATGTAAGGACTGCGGTGCTAAAGAGCAGTGTTTCATACTTTCAAAAGCCTCAGTCTCTGAGGCTTTATTGTCATACCCATTTACTGGATTCTTATGGATTGCTGTAGCTTTCATAGTGAAAATCATATATAATCATGAGTGGGAACAAAGAATTATACCTTTATAGTTTTCGGATAGTACAACAAAGATAATTTGTATAAATTGTTTAGAGCAACAAAATATCTGTGCAGGGTGTGGGGATAGAAAGAGCGAAGGGATGGTGTATAGGCTATGGCAACGGAAATGCTGGAAATAATGGAAACAGCGGCAATCGCAGTCAGTGGTTTTCTGATAAAAAAGTATGTATTTTTAGAGCCGGATATGGAAGCTAAGAAGCAGCGTATTTTTTATCTGGTCAGCTTTTGCCTGATTGGCATTGTATTTTTGACTTTGGGGAAAGATGCCGCAACAATGGCAGCGTTATTTATGATTGGATTAAATATCTGTCTTGGCAGAGAAAAAAACAGACTGCGAGGGCTGTTTTTGATGATACCGTTTCCGGGCATTATTAATGGGCTTTTTGTTCCGATTCTGCTTGTGCCGCCATATTTGTTTGCAATGCCAATACAGGAAACATTGGTATATCAGTTTATGATTTACGGGATGTTGATGGTATTGCTTATTTTATTTTATGTGAAAGGGCGGAACTGGCGCAAGTGGTTTCATGAGAATATGCGGCACAGGAGCCTGCGGAAATCAGAGAAATATCTGCTTTGGGTGATCGGGATTTTGATGCTGCTTTTTTCCAATAATGTAGCAATGCAGATTGCAGTGGATGGCGGCAATGTGCGGGGGACAGACGGTATGTATGGGCAGGGATTGGTTTCTTTTATCGGAATCAGCAGCATTTCTGCCTTTGTTATGACGATTACGATTATTGTGCTGATCATGCAGGGGAATAAGCGTTCTTTTTACCATGAACGGATTTCTAATATGCAATCCGGCATGATTACGTTTATGGCAGAAGTCGTGGAGAACAGAGATGACAACACAGGCGGACATATCAGGCGCACGGCGAAATATGTGGAGAGCATTGCAAAGGAACTGAAAAGGCAGGGGATATACAGTGATATTTTGACTGATAAGTATATGGAGGATATGGTGGTGGCAGCGCCACTTCATGACATCGGGAAAATACATATACCGGACGCTGTCTTGAATAAGCCGGGAAAACTGACAGAAGAAGAATTCGAAAGTTTGAAACAAATAAGTAAAAGACAGCCAAGAAATAAAGGGCATAGCAAATAAACCATCTTTCGGTGGTTTAAAA
>ERZ808024.420-NODE-420-length-19062-cov-3.664788_pt1 | contig 19062 bp, 21 predicted proteins | sample MGYA00380181_ERZ808024 | MGnify/ENA primary metagenome ERZ808024 (study PRJEB31490, sample SAMN06133413) | mouse gut metagenome | isolation source: Z2_1 | host: mice | place: China: Chengdu | collected 2015-05 ...
TTTTCCTATATCCAATATACCATATCCGAAATTGGGTTTCAAGAGTTTTTAAAGATTCGAATGCACAGAGAGTCCGCTTATTCTACAATTATTGTGGAAGGAGGGCTTATTTTTATGGTGGAAAAGATATTAGAAAAAGTAATCGATGCCATGGTGCCCCATCTGGAAGAGGGGCAGCTAGAACATCTGAAGAATGTATTGTATGTCAACTTTCATGGAAAGGAGCTTTGTGACTCATGTACCGAATTGGTACCGCGGGGGGAGAGTGGGGATGAGGCGAAAATTCGGATGTTTATTGCCAGTAAGAAGGCAGTGAACCGCCAGGATAACACGCTTAAGCAGTACAGCCGGGAGATTCTGAACATGTTGGATTTCCTGGGGAAGAGGATTGAAGACATTACCGGGATGGATTTACGGTATTACTATGGGGTAATGCGGGAGCAACGGGGGATAAAAATGTCAACGATGCAAACCCGGCTACACTATTTATCATCCTTTTGGGATTTTCTGATTACAGAAGAGCTGGTATCTGGGAATCCAGTCAGGAAAGTGGGGTTATTGAAGCTGGAAAAGACGATCAAAAAGCCGTTTTCCGCTGAGGAACTGGAAGCATTGCGAGTAAACTGTGGAAACCTTCGGGACAGGGCGTTGGTAGAGTTTTTGTATTCTACTGGAGTCCGGGTATCGGAGCTGGTATCGCTGAATGTAGGTGACGTTGAAATGGGGCGTCAGGAGTTAATTGTATATGGAAAGGGAAGTAAAGAGCGAAAAACCTATTTGACAGAGGGAGCGAGGTTTTATTTAAAGAGATATCTCCAAACACGACAGAAAGAAAGGGGGGAAGAGCAGCCGTTGTTTGTAACCTTGGACAAACCACATAATCGTTTAACCGTAGCTGGGGTACAATACATGCTCCGGCAGCTGGGGAATCGGTCAGGGGTAAAAAATGTGCATCCCCATCGATTCCGGCGTACCATTGCGACAGATCTTTTGGCCAGGGGGATGAAAATTGAAGAGGTAAAGGAGTTCCTTGGGCACGAAAAGTTAGATACGACCATGATTTATTGTGCAATTAAGGAAGAAAACGTTCAGGCGGCCCACCGTAAATACGCATAAAAGAAAATACTGTCGGATTCGGACGGGCGAAAATAGGCCGTCTTATTAAGGTTACCCTAATTAGAGTTTAAAGGAAAGGATACGCTTGGGAGATTGGCTCAGTAATATAGAGATTTGTCATTTATAAAAGACAAATCACATAACCAGCATAACGCCCCGGGCCATTATTGGTATATAAATGGAATTCACCTGTGCTTGATATATTGGCAATGATGGTTTTTATTCCATTATCTGCTTGTGACCATCCTGAAACCTGCGTGATTTTATGTGTTAATGGGAAATCGTTAATCCTAAATTTTGTAGTTTCTGAGCTGATTCCTGTGCTGGTAAATTCAACATCAAAATTTAGAATAAAAATGGTTCCGGATTGCATGGATCGACAATAAACGGAACTTATTGTTGCTTGATTTAATGGTGTTATAGTAAATGATTTACCATCAGGACGGAAATTGTAAGCGTATTCCCACCCCTTCCAGTTCGCTTTATCGTGCCCTTTTCGGAGGCAGCTTGTAATCGGACGTTCCGTTGTCGTTACATGAGGATAGTAAATCTGTATTACTGTTGCCAATTCCTGATCATGAGCCGTTTCAACGACAAGAATTCCATAAACATAAAGATTCTCCATATCCGGTGCGTGAGGGCAATTAAGGGTATCAATAATATAATACCCCGGTGTAGTGAGGGTATTCCAGTCCGTTCCCGCAGCGACAAATCCATGATATCTTTCCTGTCGAAGATTAGTAAGAAGAGTATTCACCTCGGTTTCCGTGTAGTAACGGCCATCATGGTCAGAGGATGACTTATGCGTGCTTAAATTAGCATTTCATTGAGTGGGAGGATTTAAAATGAAGAGATTCAAAAATTCAGGGCCTTATAAGGCTCTTTTTATTATAGATAAAATTAAGGAAGGGGATAAAACCATGGAAAAAATCCGTATTAACCAACAAAAGAAGCAGTATGAAATCGAGAGTATCCAGCCAGTTGCCCAGCATGTGATTCGAATTGTGTTTGTGGATGAGGTCCCGGAGGAATATGGGGACATTCAGGTATACACGGAAGGCGGTGTTCTGTGCTCCAATCTTCCAGGCTATAATACGATATATCGGGATGAGGGGCAGACCGTATATCTGTCTGATGATGGCAGCTCATACCAGGAGATAGAAGCTCCCGGAGGTCAGATGCCGCCAGAGCCATACACGCCTACTCTTGCAGAACTGCAGGCAGGGAAGAAGGCGGAGATTTCCAGAGCATGTCAGGAAGCTATTTATAAGGGTGTCAGTGTTACCCTGGCAGACGGAACTACGGAGCACTTCCGCTTGACAGAACATGACCAGCTTAATCTGTTTGGAAAGCAGGCTCAGCTTGCTGCCGGAGCAGAGCAATTAGAGTATCATGCAGACGGTCAGCCATGCCGGTATTATAGTGCGGCCGATATGCAGTCTATTATCCAGGCAGCTATGTTTCATGTAAGTTATCATACCACTTACTGCAATGCGATGAACATGTGGATCACCGGTTGCCAGGAGAAGGAGGAGACGATGGGGATTTATTATGGAGCAGATGTACCAGAAGAGTACCGATCGGAGGTGTTAAATGCCTATCTTGTACAGATATCAACTATGGCAGGAGGGGATGGAGATGGGGAAATGTTGTAAGCATTTGTTTTTATTTGTAACGGGAGGTCTGCTATATAACCTTGTGGAGCTGGTCTTCCGGGGATGGAGTCACTGGACCATGTTTTTCTTAGGGGGATTGTGTTTTATCTGTCTAGGGGCAATTAACGAGGTTATTTCATGGGATATGCCCTTGTGTCAGCAGATAGGGATCGGTTCTGGTATTATCACAGGGCTAGAATTTGTTACGGGATGCATTGTGAATCTATGGTTGGGTTGGGAAGTCTGGGATTACAGCCAGATGCCAGGCAACATCCTGGGCCAGATATGCCCACAGTTTTTTGCGCTATGGTTGCCGGTATCGCTGGCTGGTATCGTACTGGATGACGGGTTGAGATATTGGTTGTTCCAGGGAGAACAGCCACATTACAAATTTTAAGGAAGGAAAGGTGAAGAAAATGAAGTTTGATTTTGTCGATGCTTATAATGCTGCCGTAGGGGCAGCAGTGGCAGTGCTCTCCGCCGTATTTGGAGTGTACTGGTATCTGTTTGCAGGCTATCTGGTTTTAAATGTTTTAGACTGGCTTACCGGATGGTATAAAGCAAGGAAAAAGAAACAGGAGTCCAGCTACAGAGGGCTTCAGGGAATTTTAAAGAAAACCGGCTACTGGGTGATTATCCTGGTGGCTTTTTTGATCCCGGCATTATTCATCCAAATGGGCCAGGACTTGCTTAGGATAGACCTGGGGTTCCTTACGCTGCTGGGGTGGTTTACCCTGGCGGCACTGCTGGTAAATGAAGTCCGCAGCATCCTGGAAAATTTGGTGGAATGCGGTTATGAGGTGCCGGATTTCCTTATCCGTGGTCTGGCAATTACAGAAAAACTGATCCATGCGGGGGTAGAGATTTCTGAAGATAAATTGGGAGGGTCTGACAATGAAAAATAAAAGGAAATTATTAGCAGCCTTATTGGTATGCGTTGCTGTCTTAACTGCCGGATGCACGGAAGCTGACAAAGTAAACGCTAATATTTCTCAACAGGCGGACTATTTTGAGTGTGAGCGGCGAATTACGGTCTAAAATGCCAGGACGGATAGGATTATCCTGGAGGCAGAAGGGTATATGTCAATTGCGAATAATGATAAAGGGGAATTAGTATGTACGGTAAAGACGGGGCCGGGTGAGTATAAGAAAAACTATATTTACCTGAATGAGTATACGATGTATATCGTAGAGGATATCACGGGGACGCATACGGATCCGTACCATTATAAGATGTATTTTCATACGGAGTTTCCTTTTTCAGTGGAAACGAAACCATAATAGTTGCGACGTCGCAACTCAAACGGGGGCGGGATAACCTGCCCCTCATTTTATAGATATAGAAAGGGGTTATTTTATGATAGCCGTAGAGAAATTAATCAGCATAGCCAAAGAAGAAAACGGATATCTGGAAAAGAGATCAAACAAAGACTTGGACAGCAAGACAGGGAATGCCGGAAGCAACAATTACACAAAATATGCCCGTGACCTGTATCCTTCCCTGCAGGGGCAGGCATGGTGTGATATGTATGTGGATTGGTGCTTTGTGAAGGCTTTTGGGCAGGTTACTGCCCGTCAGTTGCTTTGTGGAGGGTTTAGCGCCTACACCCCTACATCAGCCCAATATTACAAAAATAAGGGGCGGTGGCGCACGTCACCAGAGCCGGGAGACCAGATATTCTTTAAAAATTCTGTCCGGATTTGCCACACCGGCATTGTTACCAGGGTAACATCTAATAGGGTGTACACTATAGAGGGCAACACCAGCGGAGCGTCCGGAGTGATCGCTAATGGTGGTGGTGTGTGTGAGAAATCTTATGATTCATTTCATTCCGGAATTGCTGGGTATGGCAGACCAGACTGGCTCCTGGTTGAGGATCCATGGTACACAAAAGGCTGGTATCGCGATGATAATGGCTGGTGGTATGCAGACACGGCCAAAAGTTATTTGAAAAATTGTTGGCAAACCATCAACGGCCACCGTTATTATTTCAATCCGGATGGGTATGCGGTAACCGATTGGCAGCAAATTAACGGCAACTGGTACTACTTCGAACCGCGTGCTGGCCACCCCTTAGAGTGCGCGTTGTATGTAACGGACGCATTGGGAGTCCAGGAAGTAGGGATATTTTAGTAAGATTACTGCCGCCCCTTGTCGTGGGAGATTTCCAAAAGAAAAGAGCGGAGGCAAGTTCCGCTCTCATTCTTAATCTTCTTCTTCCTCTTTGTCCTTCTTCTTTTTACCTTCAACTGATTCGATACAATCAACAATATCATCGCTTGTGAAATTTTTTGATTTTAACCATTCGATAAGGTTTAATACTTCTCTTGCTGTCATTGCTTTTAATACCTCCATCTTCCAATCTCCTTTCCGTTCATCAGATTTACTTGCCTCATCAGATAATACTATTATAAACTATTTTTGGTTTATAATCAATATTAAGATTAAATTTTTTATGGTTTATTTTCTACATATTTTATTATGTTTCCCGGTTGCATGTCCAATAATTCACAAAGTTGTTCTAATGTCTTTATACCTACCATTTCTCCTTTCCTCAACTTCTGCATAGCAGACTGACTAAGTACATTTTCCCTTAATATGCGAGTGCTATTATACCCGGATTCCTTCAGTGTTTCTATCACATCTATCTTATATGCCAACATACCGGAACCTCCTTTTCTTCATTGTAATTTAATATGGAAAAAAAGTCAAGAAAAATAATCCAAAAAAAGTTTAAAAAGGGCTTGACTTTAAACCAATATTAGTTTGTTGATTTATAAAGAAGATGACAGAGAAAAATACAATGCCGTAATCAAGGCGCTGATTGAGACAAAAAACAAAGCGGTTGAGATAGAGTGCAAGGCGTTCAAATCTTAAAGGATTGCAGGATTCCAAGTATCTATCACGGAAATGATTATGCAATTATTATGGAGAGAGATAACGGCAACGGAAACTATACAATTAAAATTATGAAATAATCACACCACCCACCCGGCGGGGTTGTGCCGGGAGCAAGTGAGAATGATATGAAAGTAAATTATCGTGGTGGAAATGTTGATATTGAAATAAAGCAGGCGGCGTCTTATACCAATATCAATCCTGCTGCCTGTACTAAATTTGTGTTGCATTTTCGTGTTGCATAGTTTATATTTATTATGCAAACAGGGAGATAAAGCAACCGGTTTTGAATAGAATGGAAAACAAGAAATGGCTCAACCATGCTGGATGTAGGGCTTTAAGCGGTTTTTGGGTTTGCTTCATTACGGGTTCGAATCCCACCGTCTCCGTGCAGGAAAATCCCGTAAAATACCAGGTTTCGTTGATAAACACTGGGTTTTCTGGGATTTTTTAATCTCAATTCAATCAAATTTTTCAGAATATTAAAAATGAAAAATAATTTTTATATGAGGACAAGGACAGAAACCATGATAAAATTAATTGTATCAGATATTGATGGAACACTTTTAGAAGATGGAAACAATGAATTAAATCCGGAGCTATTGGAAGTAATAGTAAAACTGCGGAAGCAGGGGATGCAATTTGCAGCGGCTAGTGGACGTCAATGGGTTAGCATTGAGCGAACTTTTGATATGGTAAAAGAGAAAATTTTTTACTTATCTGATAATGGCGCTTATGTAGGACTGCATGGTCGAAATCTCTATCTGAACACCATAGAGCCCAAAATTGTGTGGCAGATGGTGAGAGATATCCGAAAAGAGGGATTGATACCGTTGGTCAGTGGTCCGGATATTCTGTATATTGATGAAGGAGATCTGGAGTTTTATGATTGGTTGGTCAAGGGATACCAGTTTTGTGTTCAGCGGGTGGAGGATTTGTTGCAGGTAGAGGAACCGTATATCAAAGTATCCGCTTACCGCAAAACGGGTATCGATGCAGCAACAAAAAGCTTGCGGGAAAGATATCAGGATCAGCTTAAAATCGCAATTTCTGGAGATATGTGGATGGATTGTATGGCGCCAGGAGTCAATAAAGGGGCGGCAGTTCGGTTGCTTCAGGAAAGTTTGGGGATATTGCCGAAGGAAACGATGGTATTTGGAGATCAGATGAATGATATTGAGATGATGAATCAGGCTTATTACAGTTTCGCGGTGGGAAATGCCAGACCAGAGGTCAAGGCAGCAGCACGTTTTCAGACAGACAGGAATGTGGAAGATGGGGTGTTGAAGGTACTGAGATTGCTGGTTGAGGATTGACTGTTGGCGAAAACCCTGAAGCGGGATAGGAGCTCTTTTTAAATATGATGAAACAGGACAGATGCAAATATAGTGCCAAAGGAAAGCTTGTTAAAAGATCGTGGGGATGGGGGTATGGAAACAAAATATTGACAGCAGTGATAGCTTTTTTGATGATTCTGGCGTTAGGGGGCTGTAAGGAGAGCAGACAGATAACCTCAGAGATACAAACCGTGGAGGGATATACAGATGCCCAGATCATGCTGCTAGCAGTGACAGAGAAAAACCGTTATAGTGAGGTATATACCGATCAAATTTGGCAGATTCCAGTGGATGAAGAGGGAACCACTTTTCAGGAATATTTACTTGGCGAAGTGCGAGCTTTTTTGGAGGAGGTCAAGCGGATCAATCTGCTGGCGGATAAAGAGGGGATCTTATTGACCAGTCAGGAACAAGAGCGTCTTCGAGAATTATCGGAAGATTATTATGAGAGCTTGACAGAGGCAGATCGAAATTATACCAATATTAATCTGGAAGAAATTTACGGACTTTATACGGAGTATTATCGTGCTGGTAAAATGGTTGATGAATTGACCCAAAATGTGAATCTAGAGATTAGTGACAGTGAGGCGAAGGTTATCGTTGTCCAGGAATTGCGGGTTACCGATGCGAACGAAGCTCAGGATATTCATACACGGGTAATGGCAGAAGATGTGGATTTTAGTGTGGTAGCGAGAGCTGTATCAGAAGATCGGGAAGTGGAAAAATTGGTGGGACGTGGAGAGCGGTCTCAGGAATATGAAGAAGCAGTGTTTTCATTGATAACTGGGGAGATCAGTCCCATCATCCGGGATGGGGATTCTTTTTATATTGTGAAATGTATAAATGATTATGATGAGGAAGCAACATTAGAGCGAAAACAGAAATTGGCGTTACAGAGAAAAGACATGGCATTTCACAAAGTTTATGATGGATTTATAGCAGAACATTCGGTGAATCTGGATGGGGAGATCTGGGAAAAGATTTCTTTTTCCGAAGAAGAAAAGTCGAGTACCACGGGTTTTTTTGAATGGTATGAGGACTATATGGGACAATAAGGATGGTATAAAGAGTATCTTCGGAAGGATGGCAAAGGGGAGGTCACAAAGAAGAGTATGATTGCGCTTAGAGTTGAGGACTTAAAGGGTTTTACTTCTGCATTGTTTGTAGGAGAGGCATTTGATACATGGTGGTTGCGGGAGGCATCGATTACTACATACAATACGTTTTCCATTGATGGGAGAATTCGTCGGGGATATTTTACGGAGCAGGAGAGGGAGGAGAAAAAAATTGGTGAGTTGTCATCATGGAAGTTGATTCGCCCCATATGCTTTTCTCTGATTCGGGGGAAGCGCCTGCCAGAGAATTTTCGAATTACGCTACAGCTTTCGCCGACAGATGTACAACAATTTTTGCAGTCAGTGCAGCCGGATTTTCCGGTGGAGCAAGTAGGTGGTCTGTATTTGAACATTCGTTACGAAGAGCAGACAATGTATTGTATAACGGGAGTGTCTCTGAATATTTTTACGTTAGATAAGCGAATAGAGCAGGGATGGGATGCGGAAATAAAACAGCTTTTGAAAGAGAAACAGATTGCGTATATACAAGAATCGTGAGAAACAGAAAAGAGAGCAGTCATTCGTTATTAGCACTCATTTAAAATGAGTGCTAATTTTCTGTTGACATTTGTCTGTTGCCGTATTAGAATATAGGACAGAGATTTCCTATTGCTGAAAACCAACAGCTGTGGGAATCAAAAGATAGAAAGATAACGAAGACGAATTAGCATTTAAGAAAATAAAAGAACAGGAGTGATATGCGATGGGAAGCAAGTCAGGTAATTTATCGATCAACAGTGAGAACATATTTCCAATTATCAAAAAGTGGCTCTATTCGGATCATGATATTTTTTATCGGGAACTGGTGTCCAACGGCTGTGATGCCATTACCAAACTGAAAAAGTTAGAGTTGATGGGAGAATACACCAAGCCAGAGGATATGGAGTACCAGATTCAGATTACGGTGGATTCAGAGGAAAAGTCTATCCGAGTGAAGGATAACGGTTTGGGTATGACGGCGGAAGAGGTGGAGGAATATATCAACCAGATCGCTTTTTCCGGTGCGCAGGATTTTTTGGAGAGATACAAAGATAAAGCCAATGAAGATCAGATTATCGGTCATTTCGGTCTGGGATTCTATTCGGCGTTTATGGTAGCGGACAAGGTGACGATTGATACCCTCTCCTACAAAGAAGGAAGTACGCCGGTTCACTGGGAATCTGAGGGCGGTTTGACCTTTGAGATGAAGGAAGGGGATAAGGAAGACCAGGGTACGGTCATTACCTTGTATTTGAATGAGGAGAGTTATGAATTCTCTAACGAATACCGGGCTAGAGAAGTGCTGGATAAGTACTGTTCCTTCATGCCGATTCCGATTTTCCTAGACAATGCCAAAGCAGAGCCGGAGTATGAGACGGTTGATAAGGAAGAGCTGACAGAAAAAGATACCATTGTGGAGACTGTGGTGGAGCCGGCTAAGACCGAGGAGAAAGAGAACGAGAACGGCGAGAAGGAGACGGTGGAGATTGAGCCATCCAAGGAGCGTTACAAAATCATAAAGCGTCCGGTGGCATTGAACGATACGACTCCGTTGTGGAACAAGCATCCCAATGAGTGTACAGAAGATGAATACCGGACTTTTTACCGGAAGGTATTCATGGATTATAAGGAACCATTGTTCTGGATTCATCTGAATATGGATTATCCGTTTAATCTGAAGGGGATTCTCTATTTCCCCAAGATCAATACGGAGTACGATTCTATTGAGGGAACCATCAAACTTTATAATACGCAGGTATTTATTGCAGACAATATTAAAGAAGTGATTCCAGAGTTTCTGATGCTTTTAAAGGGCGCTATCGACTGCCCGGATTTACCGCTGAATGTTTCCCGGAGCGCACTGCAAAATGATGGCTTTGTGAAGAAGATTTCGGATTATATCACCAAAAAGGTGGCGGATAAGCTGACTGGTATGTGTAAGACCGACCGGGAGAACTATGAGAAATACTGGGATGATATCGCGCCGTTTATCAAGTTTGGCTGCATTAAGGACGAGAAGTTTGCTGAGAAGATGAATGACTATATTCTGTTCAAGAATCTGGAAGGCAAGTATCTGACTTTGAAGGATTGCTTGGAGGAAAATAAGGAGAAGCATGAAAACAAGGTGTTCTATGTGACGGATGAGAAAGAGCAGAGTCAATATATCAATATGTTCAAAGAGGAAGGGCTGGATGCGGTGATTCTTCCTCACAATATTGATAGTCCTTTCATCAACCATCTGGAGCAGAAGAACGAGGGATTGAAATTTTTGCGGATTGACGCAGATCTCAATGACACCTTTAAGGAAGAGGTGAGAGAGGACGACGAAGAGTTTAAAAAGACAGCAGAGACTTTGACGGAGATCTTCAAGAAAGCTTTAGGCAATGACAAGCTGGAGGTCAAGGTGGAGAAGCTGAAGAATGAAAGTATTTCTTCCATGCTGACTGTGGCAGAAGAAAGTCGCAGGATGCAGGATATGATGAAAATGTATAATATGTATGGCATGGATCCTTCCATGTTTGGCGGTGCCGGTGAGACTCTGGTGCTCAATGCTAATCACAAACTGGTTCAGTATGTGTTGAATCATGGGGAAGGAGAGAACACAGCTAAATTCTGTGAACAGCTGTACGATCTGGCACTTTTGAGCCATGGTACTTTAAATCCGGAGCGGATGACCAAGTTTATTGCCCGGAGCAATGAGATTATGATGATGATGACAGAAGAATAGAGACTTGGCGAAAAAGGAGCGTGTTACCAAATAAGTCCCCCGCCATTTCCGTATCCCGTGTTCGGACGGTTCCCGTACACGAGATATGGGAAATGGCAGGGGACTTATTTGACAACAGAAAAGAATCGTACTAAAATCAAAAATAGGATGGAGGGTGGGATTATGGAAAGAATATATAAGTATCCAAGAACCCGTCATGTGGAGGGGTCAAGAAAGCAGATAGGAGATGAGGATCTCAACAGTATAAAATTTGCTGAGATACGAGGAAAATATTTGGTGTTGGAGGAGAAGATTGACGGAGCAAACTGTGGAATTAGCTTTGGCGAAGATGGAAAGCTGTATCTGCAAAGTCGGGGGCATTTTTTGAATGGGGGATATGGAGAACGGCAATTTGATATGTTGAAAGTGTGGGCGGAGTGTTTTCGGGATGGATTGTGGCAGGTGTTGGGAAGCCGGTATGTGATGTATGGAGAGTGGATGTTTGCTAAGCATACCGTGTTTTATGACCAGCTTCCTCATTATTTTATGGAATTTGATATTTTTGACAAGAAGAATGAAAAGTTTTTTTCTACGGCAAAGAGAAGAGAAATTCTGAAAACAGCGCCTTTTGTATGGTCTGTACCAGTATTGGAAATGGGGAGATATGAGAAACTGTCGGATGTAACCAAACGGATCGGGCATAGTAATTTTATATCAGAGGAACCAGTAAAAAATCTGCAAAAACAATGTGAGAAATATGGAGTGGATATAGAGCGAACTAAGGACCAGACAGATCTTAGCGGGATTATGGAGGGGATTTACATCAAGGTAGAGGAGGGGGATTATACTATCGATCGGCTAAAATTTGTCCGACATTCGTTTCTCAATTCAATCCTAGATTCGGAGAGCCATTGGATGAACCGACCACTCGTGGCCAATCGGCTGGCAGAAGGGAAGGAGCTGTTTGTGTAAGGAGAGAGTTCATGTGTGGGGGAAAAGATTTTATCTTTCTGTGGAAAGATGAGTTGCCCCGGAGAGAGGAGAGGGATCATGGAGCATGGAAAAGAAGGGATCTTAAGCTGGATTCGAGAAAGTGATTTTTCTTTGGAACGGTTGACGGAGCGATATCCAGAATTGGAAATTTTAAAAGGGGTGAAGCAGAATCCGGAATACCATGCAGAGGGAGATGTATATATCCATACAGGACTGGTTTGTGAACAATTGTGCAAGCTTTCGGAATGGAGCGGGCTTACAAGGCAGGAACAAGAGCTATTGTTTCTGGCAGCGGCTTTTCACGATATCGGAAAGCCGGTCTGTACAAAATTCGAGGATGGCAGATGGACTTCGCCCAAACATACCATTGTGGGAGAAAAGATATTTCGCGCTATGGTATATCGCAATGAGAACCAGTTTGGAATGCGTTTTAAGGAAAGAGAACTAGCGGCTAAACTGGTGCGTTTTCATGGGTTGCCGGTGTGGTTCTGGAAAAAGAAACGGATGGAGTATGATCTTTTGCGGGCGGCGGAAGTGGTACCATTAAGGCTTCTTTACCTGTTGGCAAAAGCAGATGCAAGGGGAAGAGTAAGTCAGACGCCGGGAGAGCTGGAGGAACATGGGGAATTGTTTGCGGAGTATGCAAAAGAGCTGGGAATCTGGGAGAATCCTTATCCTTTTATGAATGCCTGTACGCGATATCAGTATTTTCACAAAGAAGAAATGTCGCCGGGAGCACAGCTTTATGATAATACAGAATTTGATGTATGGATGATGGCGGGATTGCCTCTGGCAGGAAAAGATACCTGGATCGGAAAATATGGCGCTGGCAGAGTTGTGATTTCTCTGGATGAGATCCGGAAAGAACTAGGGATTTCCCCCAAAGATGGATCGGGAAAAGTGGCAAATCTGGCCATAGAACGGGCCAGGAAGCTGTTGCGAAAAAAGGAACCTTTTATCTGGAATGCCACGAATCTGATGCAGGAAACCAGGCAACGGCTTGTCCGGTTGTTTGCCGGATACGGAGCGCGAGTGCATATTTTGTATCTAGAAGCATCCTATGAGGAAATTCTAGAGAGGAATCGGACAAGAGAACGACAGATTCCGGGAAATGTGTTGGAACAGATGATTGATAAATTCGAGGTGCCAGAACCTTGGGAAGGGTATGAGGTAATATGGCAGGATAGCTAAAAATGGGAAATTTTTAGTATTTTTGAAAAATAGATGGAATGCCGAGATGTTATCATCCGAGTATTGAAATATCTGAAATATATGCTATAATAAGTAGTAATTAAAACTATGTATGGCAGTGGGATGATTTCAGGAGGATGAATATGAGTTATAAGATAGTCGGCGACAGTTGTCTGGATTTGACAGAGGAGATGAGGAAGGATTCACGGTTTCAGATTGTGCCGTTGACATTGCAGGTGGACGATACTATGATCGTGGATGATGAAAATTTTGATCAGAAGACATTTTTAAAATTGGTGAGAGAAAGCAAGGAGTGTCCAAAGACTGCCTGTCCATCCCCGGAAGCATTTAAAAAGGCATATGAGTGTGAGGAAGAGGATATCTATGTGTTGACAATTTCCAGTCATTTAAGCGGTTCATACAATAGTGCAATGGTAGCAAAGAGCTTATATGAGGAGGAACATGGGTATAAGAATATTTTGGTGATAGATTCGGAATCTGCATCGTCAGGAGAGCTGAATCTGGCGATGGCGATTTGTGAGATGTATGACAAAGGGAAAAATTTTTTGGAGATTTCCCAGAAGATTTTAAAACTACGGGATCAGCAAAAGACCTATTTTGTCTTGGACTCTTTGGAATATCTCCGCAAGAACGGAAGATTGACAGGTCTGCAGGCTTTTTTCGCTACGGCGCTCAATATCAAGCCAGTGATGGGGGCGGATCATGGGGTGATTGTCAAACTGGATCAGGCGAGGGGATTAGGGAAAGCATTTGCCAGAATGTGTGAGATTGCGGTTCGAGAGCGGGGAGCGGCAGAAATAAAGCGTGCAGTCATTGCCCATTGTAATGCGCCAGAGAGAGCCAGGCAGGTGAAGCAGGAACTTGAAAAGACAGGGAATAAATGGGAGATCGAAATTACGGAGACAGCAGGTGTGGCGACCTTGTATGCAGGAGACGGAGGTATTATCCTGGCAATATAAGAGAGCAGAGGAAAGAATGATAGCAGGGACCCCAGAGCGTACAGCTCTTTTGGGGTTCCTTTTTAGCTATATGGTATAGAAATTCTAAGAAGGGAACGGATGAAAATGAAGAAATGTCAACAGCGGTTACTGGCAGTGGTAGTGGTAGTGATTATCCTATTATTGACTGGATGCCAGGGAAAAAAATATGAAAAAATCTCAGGGATTGACAGCGCAAAGAACATGGAGGAAACAGTTCAGGAAAACAGTGAGAAGGATAGGCAGATAGGAAAATATAATGGACAGACTTCAGGAATCGTGCTTATAGAAGAGGCCGGTTTGGAGATACAGGATAAAGAGAATTCCGATGAGATAGTGGTGGATATCCGAGAAGGGGAACTTGCAGATGATTTTAAAACCTCGGAGAACAACGAGGAAGATAACGAACTGACTCTGCTGTTTTCTGGGGATGTACTGCTGTCGGATCATGTGCTGAATGCTTATGAGAAAGCAAGAGGAATCGATGGGGTTTTGGATTTTGGATATCAGAAAGTGGTGAAAGAAGCAGATTTTTTCATGGTTAATCAAGAATTTCCGTTCAGTAACCGGGGAGAGGCGGCAAAAGATAAACAGTTTACTTTTCGCCTTCCTCCAGAACGAGTTTCTCTTTTTCAGGAGATGGGAATTGACGGCGTGACATTGGCCAACAATCATGCACTGGATTTCGGACCGGATGCGCTTTTAGATTCTTGTCAAATCCTGGATGATGCAGGGATTCTGCATACAGGGGCCGGTGCAGACTTGGAGATGGCGAGACGTCCGGTGACGGTGGAACTCAAAGGGAAAAAAATTGCTGTAATTGGTGCTACCCGTGTGATTCCGGTAGCAGATTGGGCAGCAGGAAAGCAGCATCCGGGAATGCTTGCCGCATATGATATGACAGTGCTTTTGGAAGAAATCCGTGCACAGAGGGAGAAAAATGATTTTGTGGCAGTTTTCATTCATTGGGGAATCGAGAGAGACGAGAGGCCGCAAGACTATCAGCGTGTGATGGGACAGCAAATGATAGATGCTGGTGCAGATTTGGTGATTGGTTCCCATCCTCATGTGCTTCAGGGAATAGAATATTATAAGGGGAAAGCTATCCTGTACAGTTTGGGGAATTTTGTGTTTGGCAGTTCCATTCCGCGAACAGCGCTGTTGCAGGTGACTTGGGAAAACGTAGGAGAAGTGGGGAGTGATCCGGTTTTACGTTTGATTCCCGGAACTTCCAGCGCCGGATATACATGGATGCTGACGGAGGAGAATAAACGGCAGGAATTTTTTCAATACATGAAAAGTATTTCCAATGGCGTTGTTTATCAGACTGATGGAACGGTGATACCATTCACAGAGGAGTAACCGGCCGGAAAGAAACACCTTGCGTGAGCCCTCTTTCCCGAAAACGTCTGGCAAAGGTATTTAAAACCAGGCGTTTATTGGCACTCCATTGTGGCGCGATCAACAAATTTTTTGGTCCGTCACCCGTAATGCGATGAACCACCAGCTCCGGAGGCAGAAGGGCGATACAGTCAATGACCAGATCAATATATTCCATCATAGAGAAAACGGGAAAGGGGTTTTGCAGATACTGAACAGCCAGATCGGTTCCCTGGAGGATATGAAGCAATTGCAGCTTGATACCCTGGATCTCTTGCTGGGCAAGGTAGTTCACAGTCTGGAGCATCTGTTCCCGGCTTTCTCCCGGAAGCCCAAGGATTACATGGACAATGGTTTCTAGTTTCCGGCGGCGCAGCCGCTGCAGGGCATCTTGAAAGCAGGATAAAGAATAGCCGCGGCGGATTTGCAAAGCAGTATTTTCGTGAATGGTCTGAAGCCCGAGTTCCAGCCATACAGGTTTGATATGGTTAAGCTCTGCACATAGATCCAATATTTCCTCAGAAAGACAGTCTGGCCGGGTGGCAATGGAAAGCACCTTTACCTCTGGGTGATTGAGGACAGCAGTATACAAAGTATGCAGATAGGAAACTGGGGCATACGTGTTGGTGTAAGACTGAAAGTAAGCAATATAAGCTTTGGGAGAAGCACCAAATTTCCGGCAGATACGTAGGGTGGCATGCTCGATCTGCTGTCGGATGAATTGGGTAGATTCCGCTTGGGATAAAGGGGAGTCTAAGGAGGTCACTGTAGGGAGGAGTGGAGTGGCGAAGTCTCCCGATCCTCCGGCACTACAAAAGATACAACCACGAGTGCCCAAGGTTCCATCGCGATTGGGACAGGTCATGCCGCCATCCAGGGCAATCTTGTATACTTTGGTGTTGAAACGTCGTCTCATCTCATCATTTAAAGAGTGATAAGGGTGAAATTGGTGGGAAAAAGTCATATGAGTAGTCCTCCTAAGAGTATTATAATCGGGAGATAAGGAGAAAGCAAGTGCATGATCCAGAAGTGTCATCGATAGCTTTGACAGTGGTCAGAAACTGGTATATAATTTTAGAAAAATTAAGAGTACTTGCAGCAATGACATTGGTACTCACAGATCGTTAAAAGGAAAGTTTGGACGGGTATGAGAGGAAGAAGCAGACAGCGGCCGATAGTGAATGTGGGAAAAAAGATCGTTTTGTTTGTGGGAATATTGGGGATTGTGGCTGGGGTGATAGCAGCTTTTCTATTGTACAGGAGGAGAGAGAGGGTGGAGCCGGCAGAGAGTATCCCAGTTCCGACAGATATGATGATTGAACTGGAGATTCCAGAACATATACTACTAGAACAATCGGAAAGGACAAAGGAGGAGATTTCGGAAGTTCGGCAGTATGAGGATTTTCTTCATCGTATGGAGGCAGCCAGGACACAGGAAGAGATCGAGAAGAATGACTTTCAGATTATCGAGGATCAGATTTTTTCTCTGGAGATGGCTGGCGTAGGAGAAGTTGTCATGATACCGGCACTGGATGCAGTATCCAAAAGATTGGTTCTTTTCTTTGCAGAGACAAAAGAAGGGGGGAGCATTGTATTCCGGACAGAGCGCTTGGAGACGAATGGCCAGTTTGCCGGACAGTTTAGACAGGGGAACCGGGAGGTGGCAGCAGTCTCATTTCCGGATATTGACCAGGATGGAAAGCAGGATGTGGTGCTGGTTACGGTGAGCGATGTTTTGGAGCTTGATGCAGGTTTTTCTGAAAAAGTGGGAGATGTGCTTTTTCAGGGGACAGGAGGTTTTTACCAGGACTGGAGATTATCAAAACGAATCAACCAGTATAGTATGAACAAAAGTGTACGACAAATCTTATCTTTTGTGGAGGAGGGGGATTCGACGGAAGCAATGGATACAGCGGCTACTAGGGAGGAGCTGATAAAGCATGGATTTGTGGAGGAACAAGGACGTTCTTATTGGGTGAATTTTGAAAAGCTGGGAAAGCTTTTGGTGGTGCCGGGACATTACCGAATGGCAGAATATCACATTTTTATGATTTATCTGATTAATGAAGACGGAAATGTTGTATGGAATTTTCAGCCCATGGGAGAGTTTGAGAATTTGTATGAATTTTTGGACATCGATTGCCGGGACATTGATGGAGATGGTCTGAAAGATATTACTGTATTGGCGCGGTATACCTATGATACGACAGAGGGGGAGATGCTGACGGAGAAGGATTATACCATATATTATCAGAGAACCGGCGGCTTTTTGGAGGATAGTGAACTGAAAAGTCGGTACATGTGCGGAGAGGAGACGACAATGGAAGAACTGGTTGTGCTGGCCAGAGCTTTTTGGGGATGGGGAGAGGAAAATGATTAAAATATTGATTGTTGATGATGAAAAACCAATTTGCGATCTGATTGATCTGAATTTATCAGCGGCAGGTTACTGTTGTCAGACTGTGCAGGATGGGGGGAAAGCTATCCAGATGATTGAAGAAGGAAATTATGATTTGATTTTGCTGGATGTTATGCTGCCAGGAGTGGATGGATACGATATTATGGAATATATTCGCCCATTGAAAGTTCCAGTTATTTTTATCACGGCCCGTTATGAAGTGAAAGATCGGGTCCGAGGATTAAAATTGGGGGCAGATGATTATCTGGTAAAACCTTTTGATGTGGTGGAACTAGTGGCACGGGTAGAAGCTGTGCTGCGCCGTTATCATAAAGCAGAGAATATTTTATCCGTGGGAGAGATCACGGTGGATGTAGAAGCGCATATGGTTTGGCGCGGCAAAAAAACGGTGGAATTGACGAATAAGGAATTTGGGTTATTGCTTTTGTTTATCCGCAACAAGAATGTGGCTCTTTTTCGGGAAACTTTGTATGAGAAGGTCTGGGAAGGAGAATATTCGGGTGATAGCCGGACGGTGGATTTGCATGTGCAGCGATTGAGAAAAAAGTTGGGCTGGGAAAGCTGCTTGATGACTGTCTATAAAGTAGGATATCGTTTAGAGGTGCCTCAATGAGATTTTCACGAAAGTTGTTATTGTGTACGATCATTGTGCTGGCATTGGCACTGGGATTTAGCGGATTTTATTTTGTCAATTATGTATTTGAAACTTCCATCGAGAGGGAGATAAGGCAGGCAATGGAGGAAAGCCGGATTTTACGGTTTGCCTTTGAGACAGCGGCGTTGAATGCCCCGGCTAAATATGATATATTGGCGGATCGTACCGTGGAGGAAATCGGGCACAGCCTGGAAAATGGTGGCAGTGGCCGCCGCCTACGGATTTCGGATGAGAACCGGCGGGTGATTTATGGCAGCAGCGATTTTCAGGGAGATGGGGCTTTGTTGGATCAGACAGATGAGACTGTAGACACCTGGCAGATTTTTCACTTAGGAGAACATTATTACATCAGGACTTGTATGACGACTGGTGTTTTAGATCGGCTTTTATATCTGGAGACCATGCGGGATGTGACAGAAGTATTTCGGGAGCGGGGGCTGGGATTTCTGGTATATCGGCGGGTGACGATGTTGATGCTGTTTTTGGGAACCTTTGTCATGCATGGGATCTCTTCGTGGTTGACACGGCCGATTCGGCTTTTGACACGGGCGACGAGGAGAATGGCAGAGGGAGAGTATGACTACCGGGCCAGAAAGGTCAGTGATGATGAAATGGGAC
>ERZ808024.424-NODE-424-length-18846-cov-10.045021_pt1 | contig 18846 bp, 16 predicted proteins | sample MGYA00380181_ERZ808024 | MGnify/ENA primary metagenome ERZ808024 (study PRJEB31490, sample SAMN06133413) | mouse gut metagenome | isolation source: Z2_1 | host: mice | place: China: Chengdu | collected 2015-05 ...
AGAATGACGGTGGATAACTTTTGGTTTCAATGGCCTGATGTGTATCTGTCCCGCCTGTTACATAGAAAAAAGGGAAATCAGGAAGAATTATCCACACAAAATATCAGGAGCTGTTTTTTTAATCCCCGTTTAGCTCATACAAACCTGTTACAGTGGAAAAGTCACTGTTATATGGCGAAAAAATTTCGTCATTTTTACAATAACTTTTTTATTCAGTGAAGCCAGGAGGCTGAACTGTTACACTGCATACGACCGTTTTTCCAAAAGCTGTTGCAGCATGTAATATTCCATTATCAAACTTTGTTAATCCTTCAAGTGCATACGCCTGTTCTTCTCTTAATTGTCCCTTAAATTCAACGTGAATATTTCTTCCGGCCTGCCTTTCGTCCTGAATTTCATATTCAATGTGTGCCTGTTCTAAGTCATCTATTAAGCTATCATAGAGTCCTCGTGGAATTTCTATATATCCGCCCAAATGGTCTGCTCCCAAGTAAATCCATCTTGAGGTATCATAATTAGATGTACCGATTGCCTGATTTTTGAAATAAACAGGATTGCTAATTGCAGCCATTCTTCGAATCTTATTTTGCATAGCAGCTTTCACATTCGTATTATCAATATAAATGCCATTTGATAATGTAATACTAAGCTTTCCAGCCATATCACTTGATGCAAACTTTCTATTCCTCTCCCAAGGCTTTTCACGGTTTTCTCCTTGTTCACTTTCCTCCATATCTCCAAGTAATAGCGACCATTCTTTTATTTTCAGCTCTAAAAACTCCTGTGACAGCTTTGGCTTGTTCCATAGCACTTCCCATTGATTCCTGTACGCATTCCAATTACTGTCAACAAATGCACTATTCCCACTCCTCAATGCCTTTCCCTGCAGCGGAAGAGCTATCAGATTGCCAAGTCCGCCTTCCGGCAGTTTATCCTGTGCCGGAAGCATTCTGTCATAATACTTAAAGGATTTCAGATTTACACACTCTGCTCCCCTGTCAAGCAATGCTGTTCCAAATCTTCTCGCCAAAGAAGCGGGAATTGGCTTGTCAAAAAATATCCAGATATGTGCACCCCGTCCTGAACGTGAACGCTCTACCAGTGGATCTATTCCATTCAAAACACAGATGTTCCGCATTGCTTCAACTTCTTCTATCCACGCATCATCCACATTTGCGAAGTCATTCTCCTCCGCATTTTTCTCATGATTATCAAAATCAAATACCAGAAAACGGCAAGTATTGTTTTTAAGAAGCGGATACACCCCTATCACATCGGAAGCATTATAGGCATTTCCTCTTAAATGAGCAAGTATGTCTTCCTTTGTTAATGGTTTATATTCGTAATATTTACAGTTTTTACATGAGACACCTGTTTTTAACTTCCTATGGCACGCACTTGTCCAAAAATTCCTGCATTGTGTATAGTACCCGGCTTTTCCAGTATCTTTGTTTTCATTTCTCTTAGCATAAACATCCTGACGTCCCCAAAATCTCGCGAAAAAATTATTTGCCATCTCATCCGTAATTTCATCCGGATGTATAATTCTTTTTCCCTGCTCCGGATCATAATTTTCTATCTCATCCGCCGCTTTCAAACGAGCTATCGATTGTTTATAAGATACTCCTGCCTGATCCAGAATATTTTTTAATATTTGGTTTTCTAACTGCAAATCATTTAATTGTTTTTGCAATTTGCTAATATTCTCAATCGGGTCACGCATTATATACCTCCCAGGCAGAGCAAAAATATGCCTTAAACACATAGAAGCAGCATAATCTTGAACTAACTCTTGAACTAAATATATTGCTTAGTCCAAGACGAAAACCTTCTGTTTTCAGCGTTTCTGTATTTTCTTGGACTAAATCTTAGACTAATCTTGGACTAAAGCATCCTTTGATGAACTAATTAAGTCCAAGATTTTTAATCCCCCACTATGTCTGGTTACATTCTCTCTGACACAATCTACATTTCATCGACACAATACTGCTCTTGCAGCTGTTCTTCAACAGTAATTAATATTTCTATCAAGCCTAGCAACAACTCGTAAGCAACATCAATATCTTCATCACTATACATAACAATACCATTGTGAAGAATATTATTTCTAAATGGTATTCTTTTATCAATTTCATCGGTATAAGCATCCGTATTAGCAAATATTATATACATAACTGCCAGCACATATATCTTCCCTATGCTTTCAGCGAACATACCTCCATTATCATCAACAGATACCTTATTAACAGCAAACTTCAACTTCATGTTCCTTGTTTTAGATATTTCCAATGTTTTGTAAATTAATGGTTCAATATGTGCCAGTAGAATAATTAACTTTTCACGTTTTTCCATAGAAGTAGACAAAATAGTCTTCGCTATATACTGATGCAAATCAGATTTATTATGCTCACTTTTTAACATTCCTTGCCATTTTTCTTCAGTATAAATAAGTCCAAAATCCTCCACAATCCAAACAACATCTTCATAACGAAGATTTATATTTTTTAAATCCTGTACCTTTCCAAAAAATATTGTATCTTTTATGTCATCTGGAATATTCTGAAGAAACTCAGCGAATGTCTTCAATGCTTCTAAAGGTGCCTCCAAATTAATTCCTTCTACAATCTTTGCCATATCCTTTGATGCTTTAAGAACAACTCTGCTCAAATTTTCAATCATATTATTGTAATTATCATTCTTCATATTCTTTTACCACCCAACGTCCGGTTCTGTTAGTGCCCTCTCTTACAAGTACACCTTCTTCCTGCAATTCTTTCATATCCTTTTGTACCTGTTTTCTTGTTAAATTCATTTCGTCCATAAGCTGAGTTTGAGTCATCATCGGATTTTCTGCCAAAATTGCTAACATTGCTTGTTTTCTTTCAGCTCCTTTTTTCAGCTCCTTTTCGGCTCCTTTTTGGCTCCTTTTTGGCTCTTCGTGAGAAACAAACACAAATTTTTCATGTGCAAACAATCTCGTTATAAAATAACTTCTATCCTCATCTGTCTCAAATTCCGGCTTTGGAGAGCCGTTTGCTTCTAAAGCATCAAGAATCTTCTTAAAGCCGGTATTTCTACCTTCTGTCAAATGCAATTCTTTTAGGAAGTCACCAATCCGGCGATTTCTATAGCGGCGGTTTGATACACGGTAGCTTTTTAACCCATCAATCGTTACAGAGCGATCTGGTCCCGGAAAACTAACAATTTCAATTCTGTCATTTTCAACACGTACCTCAATTGGCTCTCGTTCATCATATGCACGATGATATACAGCGTTCGATAATGCTTCTTCCACCGCTGCATACGGAAAATTAAAAAAACGATCTGCTTCCGCTCTATCCGGATGCTTTACAACTTTTTCTGTAATAATCACATTTTTAATATACTGCAATGCATCCCGAAGTTGTTGATGAATTGGTCCCTTAAAAGTTTTCTCAATAATATCATTACCGCCAAGTCCGTCAGGAAACTGCACTACGTCAATCTGAGTATATGGGAAGAACTTGTCCGGCTCCATACTAAAAAACATCAACCCAACATTTTTAGGTTTCGTGTATTCCGGCAAAGTACTAACAATATTCATATCTTGGCACACTTCAACAAAATCTCCTGTTTTTGATTTCTCATACAAGGAGCTTTTTACCTCTTTCAAGTAATTCTGAATAAGCGTAATATTCAAATCCGACATCTCTGCCTTATGATTTACTCGATCATCAAACGGAACCCTATTTGCAAGGTTAAACAAGTCCTTTTCCTCATCATCAGTTGGTTCCACAGAATTAGAAGACTTACGAACGTAGTGAATACGCTCCTTATTATCCTTATCCATAGTTTTGGGAGATGAATATGGGCGTGTTTCCCCACCCGGACACCAAATTACAATGAACTGCTTGTCCTGATAAGTTTCCTTACCAATAATCGGCATATAAGCAGGTCTTATTAGCTTACATTTTGCAAATATCTCCTTTTGATATTTGTCAAGTTTTTCTACCGCACACCTTTTAGTGGGTACACTGGGCGACCATTCTCTTCTTCTACTCCTATGACAATATAACCACCACCCCAGTTATCAAGGTCATTGGCAAATGCACAAATGGTTTTCAAGGAAGCTGCCGGATCCCATGTTTCTTTAAATTCAATTCTTGCCCATTCGACTACTTCTCCGGATAATAATGTTTTTATGTTTGTTGGTATCGCCATGATTGTACCTTCCCTTCTGACCAAAAACTAATTTATTACATAAAGTATCTAAAATCATATGGTCTATCATAAACAACTAAATCTTGCTTAGCAACCCTCGATAATGTCTTGGCAAAATCTAGCGTTACAGGCAAAATCTTATATAATCCATCCCCACTATTCCAGTTCATTTTTGTAAGCATTAAAATCTCATCTACTAATTCTTCTGCCGAAGATTTTCCCATAAATCTTCTTACCAATAATGGAGCTGGTATTCCCCTTCCACCTTTATAATAATTCATATTTTTCCCTGCCAATTCTTCGTGTTGAACACTGCCATGTGTCCAAACAAGAAATGTATCTTTATCGAGAGGAATGACCGTACCCCTTTGAATTGGAAATGGTGCTACGTTATCATTCTGAAATCTAATCGCTCTCCATGCAGTAAATTCTTGAATTTGCAACAACTCAATATTATCTACACTTGCAAAACCTTTTGTTATTCCTTCCATTTCTTCCTTGGTAAAATGAGTTGTCTTATGTATTACAATTCGATTCAGTTTATGCAAAGGAATTGATTCATCATAAATTTTTTTCAAATTATTCATCAGACGACAAGTATCGTCACTTCTCATATAAGGATTCTTCTGTATAATCTGTGGATTCTTTAACGGACGCAGGTATAATTTCATGCCATTTCCTTCTGAATCAAATAGCTGACTGCAACCAATTGATATTCTTTCATTATTTTTTACTGATTGTACATAGCTTAATCCAATATATGCTGTATCATATCTTGTTGTTTTAGGCTTCCATAATTTTCCTATAGCTTTTGTATATATAGCAGTAGAAAGCCCCCAAATAATTTTTGCCATATCACTATTAGTATGGACAGACCGTTCTTCTATTATTTGTGTAACAATACCCTTCCCTGCACAATAAATTTTAAGTGAGTCATGCAAATCAAAATAAATTTTATCGTTCTTTAACTCTCGCATTTTACTTAACTGTTTAGGAATATAAATTATCAAAACATCAAATTGATGCCGTTCTCTTTCTAATCTGTCAATATACTGACAAATGACATTGAAATATCTTTCAGCATCCACCTCTAATGCTTTACTTAGTGAATATCCCATAAATCTTTTTACATCATTTCCATTTGGTATATCCAATCCACACCTAAATACATTTTGAAAGCCTATATATTCAGGCAAAAATGCCCCATCCTGCTTTAACTTTGTGACATGATACATATTCAGTTTATTTAGGTGATTCCATATATCTTCTGCACATTCTCTCGGAGACAGTACCGCTAACCTGATACTTCTATTAGCATATGCTTCTATTGGACCATAATTAATTAATCCTTTTAATTGATTAACTGCCACACAACTATTATTTTCATAATCAAAAATGAGTTCAGGTTCTTTTGCTTGATAACATTTATCAATACTACCTGTTCCTGTAAATCGCATTCGTGTTGTGCTAAATTCCAAAACAGCATTTCCTAATTCAAAGAGTAACTTTCCATTCCTTGATAGTTTCTGTATCCATCTCTCTATTCTTTCATTCATCTGTTTGTTATACAGTGTTGACATTTCACTGTTCACAATATTCTGATACTCGAACCGATCCAGTTCATTTCCATTACTTGTTAACACATGCACTGTCGGTAACAAATTCATAACCACATTGCCATCAACAAATGATATTGTTATTTTGATTGCATCATAAACAAAGCAACCATTCTTAAAACGCTTGCTATTTTTATCAAAGTACTTAGATTTTCCAAAAGAAGAAAAGCCTACACTCAACAAATGATATTCTATAATCTCATAAAACATACCCATGATATCTGAATGGTCCAATTTCATCATATATGTAGGAATATCCATTTCTTCTATACCACTAATGTTTTTATCTACAAATGCCTCTAATATACCACTCTTACTTCCCAGAGCCCATACCTTTCCTTTATATAAAATAGCAACAAAAGAATCATTTATTGTTGCTCTCAATTCTTTCCACGAAGTGATGCTGGAACTAAACACATAACATTTTCTTGGGAATTGCACTGCCGGTAATGCATTAGTTATCGCTGTAGCTGTGTGTCTACCTATCGCACCATATAAAATATCTTGTTTTTTATCTTTACCCTTCCACAATTCATCTATACTAGCATTTTCCAAATTCATAGCCAAGTACAGACTATACATTAAACTATCAAAATCATCAATTTCAACAACAGCTGATTGTGCATTTCTTGTACAGGCTTTATCCATAAATTTGCTTGCTCTTAAACTCAACTCTTTTCCCTTGGTTTTACACCAATATATACCCTTTTTTATCTCTCCTGCTTCAACCAACCCTTCCAATACCGTCATCACTGAATTGTCATTGCCAGAATATCCAACTATTATTAGACCATTTTCTCTTATAGCTGTTTTCCATATTTCCGCTATTTTATCTTCTAGCTCCTGTAATTCTATCTCTGTGTTTTTTAATTCATCAAACAAATAATCTCCATGTAATTTTATTATATTAGGAAATCCCTCATACAACGAAAATCCTACACTATTACTAACCGCTGAGGAAATAGTTTTAATTGAGATTCCCGAATCAATAGCATGAATACCCGCCTGTACTAAATCGTCAAAATTAGTAGTTGAAACCAAATCAATCTTCCCATTAATTATTAATTCACCCATACACAAATATCCTAGTGCCGGTTTTACATCTCGAACTTTATCTTGAATATAATACTCTCTATCTCGTCTTAAAGGATAACACTTTTCAAAATAGAAAGAATATTCCTGAGTTGACCACAATTCTGGATATCCTTCTTGTCCATCAAAGTATGCCTGAATCTCTTTCTGTACACTCTCTTTTGATAAATCTCCGTACACATTAGTTCTTACATTGTGTGCAGCACAATACAAGTTCCTCTTAAACTCCCACACCATTTGTCCACCAGACGGTATATTGGATGATACTGATGCCCCTGCTCCCAGGAGGAAAGACATACTTTTATTAGGCTTAATCTTAAAACTATTCACAAATGTATTAGTGTCCATCGTTCTCATATTTTTCCTCCTGACATTATGTTATTTTAGAGATATCCACATACGCACATTGTTAAATGCAACTTTGTTCAACTTATTATTCTCCTACAAATACACTTCTCGGATCAATTCCATTACCTTTTCTACAAGCTTATCTAAGCTATTCCCTTTTGCCATCGCTGATATGTCTTCCTTATCATCAAAGCAATGCTGCAAAATCACTTTCACTATTGATTCATCCCTCAGCTCTTGCTCCGACAGCTCTTTTATATGTTTTTCCATTTCTATGGCAACCAATGCAATCTGTCCACATTTTTCATATGAATTTCCCATGTCATCAGCGACCATGTTTCCATACTCTTTTTCATATGGGTTAAAACCATAAAATGCTCCCGTAGCAATAGGGCATATAGCGTCATATATTAATTTTGCTCCAAGTTCTCTCTTTATCTGTTTCGGATATATAAGCTTTCCTTTATCCGATTTCATCTCCATTTTAATTTCTGCTGCTTGACTAGCTTTAGTAATTCCTCGCAAGTATGCCATCATACGATTCGCGAAATTTGTACTATAAACTCGCTTAACCGCTACAGCCGGAATATATGTTGTAGGATCCTTTATTTTTTCGTTTTGTAAATATAAATCATACATTTCTTCAGCACATAATTTTACAACAGCAATATTTTCTAAGGTTCTATCCCCGATATTGTGTAGCATCTTCATTTCCACATACCCATAATCTGGCTCAGCCGATTCCTGCGGGCAGAAAAACATATTCTGTACATACTTATATCCCTGTTTGGAAATGAAATCATCATACGCAAGTTGATATAGGTACTGCTTAGTAACATCGCCAACACCCGGTTGCCCGGTCACTTTATATTTACCATTAACCTCATTAAACTCTATACAATAATACTTTGCATCATATATGCCAAAACAATATTCTGTATCATCACATGGATATATACATATTAAATCAGGTTTTAAAGTATCTACTTTTCCATCAGTGATATATGGATTATTTTTATGCCACTGTGGTTTATCTATTATACTTATCAACTTCTCATTTTTACTTGCTTCATAGTCTTCAGACAAACCAAGCGGAAGTTCATATAACTTCTTATCCAACACACTTCCGAAATTCTCTGCACATACTTTTTCCCACACCAAATTAAAACTGTTTGTACCATACAAACTGAAATTCAAATCATCCTGATTTGCCTTATCATTTGCAATATATGTATAAATTGTTTTCAGCAGTGTCTGCTTCCTTGTCACAAACTGTGTTCGTAATTCCTGCTCCAGCCGGTATTTGATATAATCAACATCACCAAAATCATCTAGTTGCGCACCTGTAAGTTCAACCTCTGCTATATCAAAAAGTTCCAAAATACCAGTTTCTTTCAACTCCAATGCGCACTGTGTTAATACGCATTCATGCAATCTTTTGATATAATCCATCTCATCATCTACTGCGTTCTGTGTTTGAAGTTCCACATAATATGGACGATTGTTCTGAATCAAAGCAAAAGTTTCGTTTATTGTCTTGTCCCATAAAATTTCGCCTTCTCCATTTGTCTCAATAACATCATGTTGATTCGTATAAAGCCCATATTGAAAATACTCTTCCAATAAATGTAATGAAACTGCTAAACGATTAAATATCTTGTTATCCTCTTCGCCATTATACAAATACACAAGTTGCTCTTTGTCATTATATTTCTTGATAACTTTCAATACCTTCTTCAATTGCTCAATAGGTTCTATCGTAGAGGATATGTATTTAGGATAACATTTAAATACATACTCCTCTACCATCACAACACCCACAAAGTCAAACACATACTGAATTTCAGTATTATTTTCCACAACATCCGTTAGTACAATATCCTGATTAGACAAATCCTCGTATTCCGGTTTTGCTGCCTTAACCGCCTTTACGATTCCATACTTTTTTAGAATCCCCACAAGGCGTTTTGTTTCTTCCATTTCAATACCAAGTTCTATTGAAATCTCATTCACTTTATAATGTTTTAGCTCCCGAAAGAAACCTTTCGCCATGTGTCATCACCTCTTTACTCTTGTCCTTCTTTTTCAATATACTCAATATCATTGATTCCGAACAATCCTTCGCCCTTCTCCTCAAATGTTTTACATATTTCAGAAAAAATCATTCTTCCTTTATGTCCCTTAAAAATATTTGCCGGACGCATTTTCATAGCATCTTCAAACAAATACATAATAACTTTACTTTCAAATGCTTTTATAAATCGTTCTTCTCTTTCACAAGCACTCTCCAACATACTTTTTGAGATAAAGAAAGGCCCTAATAATTTATCCTCATTAACTTTACAGTCGTCAGATGATAAAATATCATTGATATGTTCACGTAAATCATTCCACTTCACATATCTGCGATGTTCCTTATCTCCGATAGGGACGATGTATTTTTCAACTTCCTTTGCTTCATCATCAACACCTATATATTCAAACTCCCATCTACGTTTAAATGCTGTATCCATTGGAAATACACCTTGATCAGCACTATTCATAGTCGCCCAAATAAACATATTATTAGGAATTCTCATCTCCTGATACAGCTTGCTCTCTTCGTCTGAAAATTCATCTATTCTTTTACCTTTCAAGCATTCCAAATTGTTCATTAAAAATGCCTTTATATCTTCGCTTGTCGCTATTGGATATTCACTCACTCCACTTTTTCTATCGAGCAACTGGAATACATCTCCAAATACCGCTGCAACATTTGCTCTATTGATTTCCTCAATTAACAATAAATACTTCTCTTCTGGATAATTTATTGCCTGTGTATATATTCTCATAAAAGGTCCCGGAACATATTCATAGGATATTTCTTTACCACCATTTCCAGGCTGCAAATTCAAATACGGTCTAATAGCTTTTCCATGATTTCTCTCCACGGTATTATCAGTATCTGTCCCATCCACTTTTCTTGTTTTAAAGCCTTCATCCGTATATATGCCTAACAATATAGGTAATCTTGTCAAACCTTCACCCTTGAACTTGTCATAAAGCAAATCATATTTTTCCTGTGCTGTCTTTGATTTGTCCTGCAAAATTGCTATAACTTTCTTCTTTTCATCATCAGTTAACCAATCAAGATCGTTCCTTGTCATAGTAGGTTTATAAGTACCAACAAAATTTGCATACGAATAACTAGGATGGAACGTCACTCGTTCTACATTATTTCCAAAACATTTGCTATCCAGTTCAAGACGATGACTTTTTCCTGTTCCCGGGGCTCCGAAAACTATACGATTGTATACATCATCATCTATTTTCTGTTCCACGGGTACAACATCTGTTATGCTGTTCATATACGGTCTACTATCAAAATATGTAATGTAATTTATAAGTGTATCCGGCTTATCAACACCATTTTCTTTAATCTTAATGAACGCTGCTTGATATATTCCGGACTGATGACATCCATTGGCGCATCTAACAAAATCACTATCTTTTCCTTTCGCAATATAAGAATCCAAATAATCAAACATACTTCTCAAATCTCTTCTCGAAGTCTCATTGTCAATATTTGTTTCTATAGCCAAAATATAATCATGTGGATCGAAATTAACAATATTCTTAGCCATGGCGTTTTCTTTCGAAAAAATTGTTAATAAGAAAAATTTTTTCTGATTATCCTTAGCATATTGATAAGCCTCTCTTGTTTTGTCCATAAATACACGAATTTGTGGCTTTGCTCTATCAGTTCCAGTTATACTAATATCCACATAGCCTACCACCACTGTTTCTCCTGAAGGCAGTGCAACAATATCTGTATTTTTATTATCTAATTTCCCGATATATTCACTTTTTGTTTCTAATAACGTTCTATCAAATTCTTTAATATTTGCATCAATGAAATCTCTGATAATCTTTGTAGATGTCATAGCCATATGTTTCCTCTCCTTTTGGTTAATAATTTGTCACCACAATGTGCATAGCTTCCGCGTTAAATCGATTTCTTATATTTACTGCATATCTCTTAGGATACTGATGTCGTATTAAGCCTCCGTAAAGTTCCTCAGTTAACGGTGTTCTTCCTATAATCATCATAGCTCTACACTGTAAATTTCTAAAATTATTTGCTAACCTACGATGCTCTTCTTCATCAAATCCATTTTGCATATCTATATTACCATAGTCATTAAATATACAATCATATGGCGGATCTAAGAACATAAAATCTCTATCTCCAGCCATTTCAAATATATTTTCATAGTCCACATTAAACAACTCCGCCTGTTGTAGTAAACGACTATGTTCTTGAGTAACTATCTGCGTATTAAAATTTACATATCTACCGAATGGTACATTATATTCCCCATTTTTGTTATAACGTATCATACCCGAATATGCTGTCTTATTGATAAAATAGTAAATCGTTCCTTCTAAATACTCTCTATCCATCAATCCGTTAAACATATTTCTTATCCTATAGTATAACTCTTCATTTCTGTTTTCGACCCTAACATCTGGTGACAACAACTTTTCTCTTCTATATGTCGCTTGATTTTCATCATATATCAGCTGAAGTTCTCCTAACTCCGCAGCAAGTTCATCATAATTATTTCTTACTTCATCATAAAAATTCATAAGTTTTGCATTAATGTCATTTACAATTGCACGGTCTGGCTCTAGATCAAAAAACACTGCACCGCCGCCCAAAAATGGTTCAATATATCTTTCATATTCATTAGGAATATACTGCCTGAACTCCGGAAGTTCTCGACTTTTTCCACCTCTATATTTAACTAATGTTCTCATATTTTATCTACCTTTCACTCTACAGCGCACTCTTTCCGCTTTTAACCCATTCATCAACTTCTGAAAACTTAAACTTCCAAAGTCTTCCTACTTTATGAGCCGGAATATCCGTCTTTTTTATCCAACTTCTTATCGTATCTTTAGTGACACCCAAGTATTCTGCTGTCTCTTCTAGACTTGACCATTTTTCATTCATTTCTGACATTATTTTTCCTCCGCTTTCTAGAAATGAGCATAATTATCCTAATATGTATCATTATAATACACAAGTTCTCTTTTCTCAACCGAAATTTTATGTTTTAATATGATTTAGTGGTATTTATTAGTTGTTACAAAACAAAAAAAGCTTCATACTATCACATCACATTTTGTAATCATATGGAGAGAGATAGGTTACCTCCCCTTTTCTCTCTCCCATTCCTTATTATAATATCTTCTCTCACACTCCGAATTCTGCTTTTCAGCTTTCTTCATCGTTTCCTCATAGATACTCTGATAATCTTCAAAACCGTCACTTCCATACATATGAATACCAAGTTTTTTCAACACTCCAGCATGCAGTTTAAGATTATAACTGCTATCATCAATTCTAAAATCGAACAACCTTGCCTTATTCTCTGCCGTCAGATAATCATACGATTTGTAATACTTTTGAATTGCTGTTGCTATCTGTTCCGCATGCTCCTCAACAGCTAATTCAGCAGTCTTGGCGATATCATCATCTGTTATACTCACATCAATTCCGATTCTGCCATTTTCGGCAACATCTTCCGCCATTTTCTCTGACACATCAGTAGTATCCTCGAATACCTCATAGCTTTCGGTATTATATTCCCTTTTATCCATATCAGTAGGCAGTTCAAAACTATTTCCAGCTTCAATATAACCCAAATAGTCATTATTGTGGTTATTATGAAAACTTTGCATAAGTTCCTCGCCAAAATCTTCATATAATGATTGTTCTGTTGTCAATTTCTCAATCATATTATCTGTTGAAGTATCTGCTGATACCACTCCCACAGCACAACTGTCTTTCGATATATCAGCTTCATCCTGCCCGGTCTCTGCCATGTCTGCCGCTACCCTATCCATACTCTCCACAATCTCAAACTCCTCAGCAATATCCCTCTTCTGGTAATCGTACATGACAGGCAGCACATTTTCCGCACCATAATCAAGCTCCTCCATTTCATCCACATAACCAAACGCTGTATATAGATTTTCACTCATACAGGCATTTATCATGCGAATGTCGCTTTTCGCCTGCTTCTTCTCCGCCTTAAGTCCATCAAGCTCATTAGCACTTTCCAAATTCCAGATCTGGTATTCCTTGAAGTCTTCCACAGTCTTGCATTTTCTTTTACGGATAGAACGTTCTTTGTAAATCTCCTTCTGCCTGTTGCCCCTATCTTCCAAAGTCTGATTTGCCTCAATTTTCAATCGTATAAGATCAGCAATGCTTGAAACTTCGTTCTTACAAATAAAAAGGTACTGCTCCTGCAAAAACTGCATTCGTTTAATCTCCTTTGCCATCTCTGCTGAATGGCATTGATAGCACTTCTTCTCTATCAATCCAAGACGGTACATCTTAGCATAATACTTTTTCTGCATCGGTGTAAGATTCGCACGCTTCACATATAGAACGCTTTTCGTTTGATACCTTCTGTAATAATGACCATTGCCATACTTTAAAATTACAGACATCTCTTCCTTTGAAAAAATATCGTCCAACTTATCCAATCGATGATAAAGCTTCATTCCGGGGATTCTCACGCTCAAATAATCCTTACCCTTAAACTCATACCCCATCCGTTTCATCAGGAAAATAAAATGCTCCAGACTGCCGGCATAAGAAAGACAAAGCTTTGCATCATTTAAAATATAATCCTTGAAGCTCTGCTCATACTCCCACTTTTCCTTTGACATATTCACAGGATTCTTTGCATACTCTGTCGGCATAATTTCCAACCCTAACATTTCACAATACTTGTTTGTAACCGGCTGCAGATGATTCTCCCAGTTTCCTTTGGGAGAATTATACTTCTTTCCGGCTGTTATGCTCACACTGTTCCATATCAGATGTCCATGCATGTGTTCCCTGTCTGTATGAACTGCAAATACAGCCTCATAATCATCACCAAGCACATCCTTTGCAAAATGCTCCAGCACATACATCGCCTGTTCTGCCGTAACTTTCTCCTCCGGTGAAAACGAAAGGATAACATGGTATCCCTGTCTGTTACCTGTCTTGTGGAATATATTCTTTGTTTCCACCATTTGTTCAAATGCGCTATCCGGCAGGCAGTTGATACTGCCCACCAAAACACATTCCTCTGTCTTATCCGGATTTTGAATATATTGCAAAGCATTTTCCAAATGTGATGCCGGATTTCTTCCTTTTGATTCCTTTATATTCAGGATCTTTGTAATCGCCATATCTCCAGCACCTCCCCGAATAAGCTTTTGATTTCATTAAGGCTTCCCTGTAACTTATCAATATCACTAAAGTACAATTCCCCTTGTGCATTTCCAAGCCTTACCGCCTGATTAATATTATTTGCAATACCGGAAAAAATCCTGATAGCCCTTGCCCTGTCCTCCGGATACTTAAAATCCACATTACCGCCTAAACAGATTAATTCTCTTACATATTCGCTTACAGTCTTTCCACTTTTTCTGACTGCTTCATTTAAAATATCCATATCCTTCTCAGACAGTTTCACCGAAATCTTATAATCTTTCCTATCAGACTTGTATCTTCTCTTTCCATCTGCCATAATCAAATCCCCTTTCGCAACTTAAAATTATTGTCTTAAACCAATTTCTTTTTATCTGTTCCATTATTATTTCATCCTTTCTAAAAGTTTTGCTTATAGGTTTTGCAAGATGCGGAAAAGGTCTGACCTTTTCCCAAAAAAATATATAGCCGACTACGCAGCTATCATTTTTTCGTCTTGGCAGGGGCTCCTGCACCCCATATAATTACAGCCACAAGTGGCTGGATATACTATAATTAGAATAAGATTCTGTAATACAAAACTGCTTTACAAATCTGAAATTTTGCTTTACAGAATGTCCTACAGATAATCTTACAATCCCGAAAAATAATCCAATGCATCATCAGGCAGTTCTTCTGAAACCTGTGGTAAGATTCCGGTATTCTCTGCAACAGCAATAACCGACATGGCATCTTTAACTGCCGCAGTTGCCCTATCACTTTCAACTTCCGGAGTTGTTCCCGCTGCACTTTTAACAGTCTGTGAAAAAGCCTTCAAATCAGTACCAGCTACCACCCTACCCTCCAAAGTCTCCAGCAGAACCTTTTCCACAAGCTCCGGCAAAGCCTGAATCAAAGCCTTCTGACTTTCCTCAAGCTTTGCCCCAAGCATTTCTGCCAGTTTCTCATTTTGCGCTTTCTGCTCTGCTAGTGTTTTTGCGGCTTTCTGTTCCTGCTTCGTTCCACGTATATAGGACAATAAAACCGTTTTGATAAAATTACTCTTTCCGCCCTTTAGCACCGCCTTAAATTCCGGACTTTCAAACTGCTGAATATAATCGTAGATTTCCCTATCATCGTTCTTTAAAAGATTCAGCCTGAAATTAATTATTGCCGTATTTCTGTCAGACATACCGGCACCTACCTTCTATATATACATTGCTGCCGCAATAAACTCATACCCGATGGCATTGGCTTTCACATTCTCCATATAGCAGATATGCTCTCCTGCCGTCTTCCCATAAAGTCTCATTACAACCGCTCCGCCGCCACAGTAGATAATCGGCGTTATCGCCGGATTGTAGCCATTTTCTTTTAGCTTGCCCTCCACCTGCTCTGCAAACAGGGCAAGCTGTTCCTGAATGGCACTTACAATCTCCACTGACAATCCTCTGCACTGTCCGTTGTTCATGACTGCATGAATTTTATCCTCCGGCAGCTGCACATTAAACTGATTGTAAATCACATTCTGAATCTTACGGGTACAGTCAATCAGTGCCTGTGGATGAGAAAAACATTCCGTTTCCACCGGTCTGTGGTTTCTCACATGCACCACATCAATGGTTTTAGAACCAATATCCACCACAAGCTGGTCTGCCTCCATATTCCCCAGTCTGTTTGCAACTGCCGCATAGCACTGCGGGAAGATTTTCACGTCCGCAATTCTGCACGAATACTTCTCTCCGCAATACTGAAATTCCTGAAATCCTCTGTTCAGATACTTTGCAAAAACATCCTTCTCCTTGCCGATTCTTCCAAACGGCGTACCTGCCGCAATCACAACATTATTATGATGATGCAGACCATTTCTTTTTAACTCTTCAGCAATGGCTGCCAGAGTCAATATAAAATAGTCATCATCCTCGGTCTTTTCATCCTTCATGGCAAGACGGCCTTCTCCAACCTTGTAATAACCGCCCTTATAAAAAATGGCATTTTCCTTAAATGCCGGCTCCGTTGGTATTTTTGTAACACCATTTTCCATAACCATGTGTGGCAGCTTAAGGCTGCAAAAACCATGGTCCACCGCCACTATTAAAATATTCTTTTCTTTTATAAGCATAAATAAAACCCTCTCTTTCTTCGGCTTATGCCGGTCTATAAATTGCTCTGTAATTCAATAATTCTTCAAAAACTGAAAGCCTCCACAAATGAAACTTTCTGCATCAATAGTAATGATAAACAATAGCTGATAAAACTTCTTCCTCTGCTACCATTCTTGCCTGCTCCCAAAGCTTCCACATTTCCATTGTGGAAGATGGATTTGCAGGCTTGTGCTTTTCAAGATATTTATTTTCAATACTTTCAAGCATCTCATATGCTTCCTCATTTACCTCTGAAGCCTTTTCCTTAAGCCTGCCAAATCGTAAGAGACTTTTATATCTGTCCGGAGCATTTTCTTTCATATACTCCATCCACAGAAGTCCGTATTTACCCACATTTACATCCTCTGTTTCCGTTGAAATGTCAGGATAAAACAGACCATCTTTTTCTTCATAGGTAATACCTGATTCTTCAAAAATTGTCATAGCTTATACCATCCTTTCCCAGATTTCTCGCAGAAAAAGCGACATGCTTATTACAACAAGCCAGCCCTTCTGCTATAATTTTGTTGTTATACATAATGAAGCTGCTCCAGTATTGGCTATGCCAATACTGGAGCAGCCTTTTTACTTACTTTCATTCCAGTTATTCAGATTCTGAATCTTCCTTCTCAAGAATTTCCAGAACATGCTTAAGTGGTATTAATACTTCTTTATCAAGTTCCGCATCTTCTTCCATAAACTGTAATTCTGATGTGGTATAAAAAAAGTTGACAGCCCATTCTCAAGGATTTGAGATATAATCAAGAGAATAAGGAGTGAACAAAAATGGCAGAAAACAGGCAATACGACCATGAATTCAAAGTACAGGCAGTGAAACTCGCAAAGGAAATCGGACAAGCAAAGGCCGCTAAAGAACTGGGGATTCCAAAGAATACCATGTATGGCTGGGTACGGGCCAACCGCCTTGGCAGCCTCGACCTTGGGGCAGGCTCACAAACCCCGCAAAGCGCCATGACGCTTAACGAAGAACTTCTTCAGCTCCGCCAGCAGGTTAAGGAACAGGAAAAAGAAATCCGCCGTTTGAAGAAGGAAAATGACTTTCTGGAGGAAGCCAGCGCTTTTTTCGCCGCGAGCCGTCTGAAGTCAGCAAAAACGAAAGAATGAAGTTTATTGCAATAAAGACGAAAGACGGCGATTCAAAAGGGGATATTGCTTTTTTCTGCCGGACACTCCATGTCAGCAGGGAAGGATTTTACCAGTATCTGGCAAATAAAGACCGTCCATGGAAATATCAGCCCTTGGCAGATGCCATGAAAGAAATCCTGGAGGAAGATGAATGCAATGATACATATGGTCGGATCCGCATGTATCAGGCATTGCTCCTGAAGCAGCCGGAACATGTGGAAATCCCCAGTGAACGCACCGTTTACCGTGTCATGGAGAAAATCGGGATCAGCCATCATCCCAGGCGCAAACCGAACGGGATCACGAAAGCAGACAGGGAGGCCAGAAAGTCGGATGATCTCTTAAAACGTGATTTCCACGCAGAGGGACCACTGACAAAATGTGTCACAGACATTACGGAGATCAAAGGCAAAGATGGGAAACTATATGTATCTGCTATTTTTGACTGCTTCGATTCCAGCGTGATCGGTTTGGCAATGGATACCAACATGAAAGCTCCGTTATGTGTGCAGACACTGGAAAATGCAGCGAAAACGTATCCGGGTATCCGTGGAGCCATAATGCACAGTGACAGGGGAAGCCAGTATACCAGCCAGTTTTACCGGGATGCAATCCGGCAGTATGACCTACAGCAAAGCATGAACAGCGCAGGAGGCAGATGCCACGATAATGCCCGCTGTGAAAGCATGTGGGCCAGAATGAAATCAGAATTACTGTATGACCGTTATGACACAGAAGAAATGACCACGGATGAACTAAAGACTATCATCTGGAGGTATTTTATCAGCTACTGGAATAACCGGAGGATATGCTCTGCTAATGGTGGGCTTCCTCCGATAGACAAACGACCGTAATACTATGATTCCTTGAAAGAGGCAGCATAAGGTACAAAATCCTTGAGGAAAATGTGTCAACTAATCTTGACAAAATCATTCCGCAAAAAACCACAATATCCTACACCCTTTTACCTTTCCGCCTTATACAATCACGGAAACCCTTGACTTTTGCGTGAAAGTATACTTTTGCCTGATAGTACGATTTTCCCCCAATCGCCATGCTATCA
>ERZ808024.426-NODE-426-length-18750-cov-10.669576_pt1 | contig 18750 bp, 21 predicted proteins | sample MGYA00380181_ERZ808024 | MGnify/ENA primary metagenome ERZ808024 (study PRJEB31490, sample SAMN06133413) | mouse gut metagenome | isolation source: Z2_1 | host: mice | place: China: Chengdu | collected 2015-05 ...
CGCCGATTGACAACAACGACGCAGATGGAAAATCAGGCAAGTTATATGGCTGGTTACTTATTATTCGGTGTACTAGTATCGTGCCTTCTTATCGCCACGTCTTCTTTATCGTCCTGTCTTGTTAGCAGCTCTTTCTCCTCATTCGGATATAACCGCCAAGCACCATACCGAAAGCTGCCGCCGTCAATAATACATACAGCATGATCGGTGCAGAATCTCCGGTAACAGGAGCCTTCGTAACAGAACGTACTGACGCATTGCCGTTATTGTTATTGCCGTTGTTGGCGCTGCTTCCGCTGCCTGTACCATTGTTGGTGTTGCTTCCGTTGCTGTTTCCGTTACCGCTTACGTTGCTGCCACCATTACTGCCGTTATTGCCATTATTGTTATTGCCGCCGTTGTTATCGCTTCCATTGTTGTCATTACCACCGTTGTTATCGCTTCCATTGTTGTCATTGCCGCCGCTTCCGTTGTTGTCACCATTGCCATTGTTGCCGCCGCTTCCGTTATTGTCACCGCTTCCGTTATTGTCACCGCTTCCATTGTTGTTGCCGTTTCCATTGTTGTCACTGCCGCCGTTAGAATCGTCCTTCACTTCTTTCCAGCCTATGGCAATCGGAGACAGCCCCTTTACTTTGAATTCAATCCCTTTCTCCGTCTTGGCAACCTCGGGATATTCTATATCTCCTGTCTGAAAACCATTCATATCTGCTGTAAACATATGAGCCGCCGCAAAATCATGGGTATCCTTTCCTGTACCAGCCGGATACGGCAGCGTTACGGTCAGGCCGTCTGACGGGAAATCAGCCTTCGTCACCTCCTGCCAGCCCGTTCCGTTAACATTTACCATAAGCTTAACATCATAAACAGCAACGTTCGTCTCTTCAATCCCGCTGACTTTATCCCGGAGCTTAAACTTCATCTCCTGCTCGATCTTCTCCGGCGTATTCAAATTCTCCTTATCCTTGAAAGAATCCGGGACCTTGGATATACCGTTCTCTACCTCGGTCTTGAATATATTCTCATCTTCTGGTCCTTCGGGTTCTTCTGTAATCGGCACGCTTATCTTATCATCAATCTTGTTCGTACTCGTATTATAAATCTCCAGGGTCATCATATTCCCATTTACCAGCAGACCGGTCACGATCCTCTTGTCCGCATCCTCATATTGATAGATCTTCTCGGGCGCTGTATCCTTCGACGGATCAAACGCGTATACAGAGTTACCTACATTAAAATACAAGACTCCTTTTGAACAGGAAAGCCTGGAAAAGCTCATTGAATACATCGGCCATCCGTTTCCAAGATTCTCTATCTCAAAGCTGCCCACAATACTCTCCGTTCCGCCGGAATCTCTCTTGATCAGTGAAGCGCCTCTGTAAATAGTCGAAGGCGCACCCTCAACCGTGCTTCCCTTGAGGTAGTAGGACGCTCCGCCCACTGTATAGATAGCAGATTCCTGCAGCGGAGCTGTCTTATGCCAGGAATTATCATATCTGGTATCGTTACACGTGATATCATTGGCATCCCAATTATGCTTCGCATTTTGCATAGCAGAATCACTGAGCAGGAAATAGGTATGCTTGACATATCCGGTCTCCCCGACCTGACTGCTGGCAGTTGCGTCATCATAAGTAAGATCCGCATGATACCATCTGCCGTCCAACTTCACATAATTCCATATATGGTTCATTGATTTGCTTTTACAATAGTCGACCTCTATGCCTGCCTTTTTAAGCAGCGCAGCATACGCAAGAGTATATCCCTGGCAGACGCCGATTCCATTCACCAGGGCTTCGTAGGCGTTCCTTTTTTCAATCCCCAGATTGTTGTTGGCATTCTGATCGTATACCATATGCTGAACCAGATAATCATGCAGCGCCGTCGCCTTCTGCTCATCCGTCATATTGCTTCCGATAACTTCCGCAAATACCTTGTCTATGGCAGCCCGGTACTTCACAACACTGTCCTGGTTATACTGCGGATTATAGGTAAACTGACACTTCTGCACAACCCCCTCCGATGAAGTAAAATACTTAGAACTCATCACATAGAACAGATCTGGATTATCCTGCGCCACGTCCGGCCAGATACGATTCCAATCATCGGCTGTAAGATTATAACCGGATAAATCGATCTCCTCATCCCAATTAACCATCGCCGCCGTCATCGCATCCCATGCGTTCTTCACCTGCTCGTCCATTGCCGCTCTAGCGGCCAGTTCTGTATCTGCAGCCATTCTTTCCTGCTTTGCCGAAATTCCTGATACGGCATCTGTATCCCCGTCTTCGTTCTTATCCGCGGCCGCATCTTCATCCGCCGTCACATCTTCATCTACAGACGGCTCTCCATCCGGCCGTTCTGCCGAATCTTCTCTGACGCAAGCCTGCAGATCCGCCTCACATACAGGACAATCTGCCTCCCTTGCCTCTTCCGTACATTGTGCCTCACAGATGCATCCCGGCTGATCCATATCCTGTTCCGGCACACTTCCCGTTACCCCCGGGACGTTGTCCCCTTCTGCTCCCGCCGCAGATGCGGTGATCTGCATATGACTCACCGTATTGCCGATGAATCCAAGAATAAGAAGAAATACCAGTATCTTCTTACTATTATTCTTCCTTTTGATCATATTGCTTTTCTCCTATCTTTGTTCTGGTTTTATTTGTTCTTATTTTTCTTTCCCATCATAAATTACATTGTTCATTTCTTCAATGACGAAAATTTTCCAATGGGTAACTGCAAATTCAAATATCTCTTGTCCCTAACATCATAACATGTTTATCTTCTTTTTCATACTATAAAATTTCAGGAATTTATACCTAAAGGACATCCCCTGATGCATATCTTATATGCAAAACACTTCAAAGGTATATCGCATGTTAAATTATCTATGGGCAGGTATGATACTGATCGGCATTATATTCGCCGCATTTACCGGACGGATGCCGGATATCACTAACGCCGCGCTTGATTCTTCCAAAGAAGCAATCACCCTGTGCATTACTATGATGGGGGTAATGTCGTTCTGGGTGGGACTTATGGAGATCGCAGGGAAAGCCGGCATCATCCGCGCTGCTTCTGTCCGAATACGGCCTCTGGTCCGATTCCTGTTCCCCGGCCTTCCGGCCAATCATCCGGCCGAAGAACACATTACCACGAATATCATCGCCAATGTTCTGGGGCTTGGGTGGGCGGCGACGCCGGCGGGGCTTCGGGCGATGGAGGAGCTTTCTAAGCTGGAGGAAGACCGGAGAAAGAGGCGGCTGCCGGGACCGATCAGGAAAAAGGGAATTGCAAGCAACGAGATGTGTACGTTCTTGATACTGAATATCTCGTCGCTGCAGTTGATTCCTGTGAATGTGATCGCGTACAGAAGCCAGTATGGGAGCGTGAACCCGGCGGGGATTGTGGGGGCGGGGATTGCGGCTACGGCGGTGAGTACGGTGGTGGCGGTGGTGTATTGTAAGATGATGGATAAGTGATAGACCATACCATATAGAAATTTTTGCTGCAAAATTAAAAATGTTTTTTGTGGTAATGTTTAATATAGAAACAAAAGCAAAGAGTATAATGTAGTAGTAACTGAAGAAACCCCAGAAAGATATCTATCCTAAACAATATTTAGTATATGTGTTGTAGGTATGTTAATAATATAGTATAATTAGAAAAAGAAGTAAGATAAGTGACATAATTGTTTAAAATGCACAAAAGCAAATAAATTACTTGAATTTCTTAGGTTAACATGATATATTATAACCAAACATATGTTTCTGTGTGTAAACCAAAAGTAAAGGATGTGAGGAAATGGACAATTCAACAAGAATGATGATAAACTCATTAACACAAGATATTTTGGTTTCTTTTGATATACAAGTTCCAATACAAAATATTGATGAACTTGTTGCTTCATTAGGGGGTAGTGTTCAGACAGATTATAGCTTTACTGATGGTGCCGTAGAGAAAGAAGGGGAATCTTTTAGAATATTGGTATCACCTTTTCAGGAAGAAAAGAGACGTCGATTTACAATTGCACATGAATTAGGACATTTATTTTTGCATATGGGGTATTTAACCAATGCAGAATTATGGGCTCAACAGGATACGAATATTTATCATAGACTAGGTAGCTCTGAAAAAGAATATCAAGCAAATGAATTTGCAGCTGCATTTTTGATGCCTCAAAAGGAATATTTAAAGATAATGAATGAAAATATAATTGGCAATAAAGTAAACACCTCGAAAATAGCGGAATATTTCAATGTTTCAGTAGAGGCTGCATCAAACAGAGGAAAATTTTTGGGGTATTTAAAATGGTAAATAAAAAAGTCTCAGCAAAATTACAGGAGGATTATAGTACTCAAATTCAAAATTTGAACCAAAAAAGAGAAGAACCATTTGAACGGAGAAGTGTTGAAGTGTTCTTCTCTTTTGATATAGTTAATTCCACTGCGTATAAAACATTAAATTTTACAGGATGGTCTCAAGTGATTGTTGCTTTATTTAGTAAAGTTCAGCAATTGGTTGCTAAAAAAATGCCAAGTGCAGAAATGTGGAGAATTTTAGGGGACGAAGTGGTTTTTATTGTACCAATCAAAGAGAAGAATGATATTTTTGTATATGTAAATTGTATTTTCGAAATTTTAAATATTATGGTTTCACAATTAAAAGGAGGAACATTTTTTGATGAATTAGGAATATGTGATTTGGATCGAGATTTGATGAAAATGCAAAATATTATATCCATGAAATCATCAGCATGGATAGCGATTATAGGAGAAAATTTAAAAAAATTGGAACAATATGACAATTTAATTGAAAGATTCAAATTGCAAGAAGGATATGGTATTTTTGAGTTTTTAGGAAATGATATAGATACAGGATTTAGAATTAAAGAAAACACGCAAGATAGGCGATTGGCAATCAGTTATGAATTAGCATATATTTTGTCAAGAAATACCGATTATCTGAAGAATATACATATAATTACATACAAACGTTTAAAAGGTGTTTGGCAAAATCGATTATATCCTATTATCTGGTATTACGACGAAAAATATTTTGATGGATTATCATTTGAAAATAGTTTTTATTATGATGAAAAAGAGAATAGCGAATTAGTAAAACAATATTTTGAAAATAAAATAAGTCCGATATTAGAACAACAAATGTATAATGATGTAGATTATGCTTTGAACAAGATTTTAGTTAATCAAAAATTAGAGGACAAATTTAAAAAAATTGATAAAATTATTGGCGAATCACAAGCGGATTTTAAGCATTTATTAGATCCTAAGTTTTTGTTAAGGCTACATTGTGTTTCAGTTTGCTATGACAAAAATAATAAAAAGATATTAATAATGAAAAGAGCGGACAATAGAGAGAAGTTTCCTGGGCATTGGGAGTTTGGATGTGCAAAAGGTACCTTGGAAACATCATTAGCAGAACAAATCGAAGGAGAATATAGAAAAGATTTTGGAATAGAGATTAGGGTTCAGTGCAATAAAGAACGAGAGGATATTCAGCCGATACCTTTGGCAATGTATGAAGTGGACAGTGTTCAAGGAAAAGACAAAGGAATAATTACAATGGCTGAGATTATTGAAAAGTATAACATAACTAATTTTAATGGAAATAAGCATTCAATGGTCCGTTGGATAGAGGAAAAAGAGATTGAACAATTTTCAGAGCCAGCAGTTGCGGATTTTAAAAATACATTGAGGCTTGTATTCGAAAAATTGAAGGAGATGGAATAGATGAATGATGATATACATAAGACAGTACAAAATTTATTAAAGAATATTTTTGATAATGTAAATAATTGGCTTACACATGCCGAGGCAAAGAATGCAGCAATAGTGGCATTCAATATAGCCTGTTTATCTTTCATAGGGGGTATGAAAGATATTGAGAATGTCAAAATATTATATTATATTGTGTGCATTACTATGTTACTATCTACCATTATGGCTTTAATTTCCTTTTTTCCTAAAATGGGTAAAGAAACAAATAATCAAAGCGAGCATTTTGATTATGATAATTTACTTTTTTATGTAGATATAGCTAAATATGATAAAGAACAATATATTAGTGCAATATTTAAGCAATATGCAAAGATAGACATTTTAGATGCTGATATCCAGAAAATCGAAAAGGATTTTTCTGAGGAAATCACATATAATGCTACTGTGGTTATAAGAAAATATAAATGGTTTAATTATGCAATAAAAACAGAAATTTTGGCGCTAATAATATTAGTAATAACAACAATTATTGCATAAACTCAAAAAGATAAATACAGATGATGATTAATGTCACGAAACATTAGTTAATGCACATGAGAGATTATAGTTAATTTGTCAGAAAAGAACGGAATTGTCTTGATTTAAGAAACAATTCCATGGCTTAAAAAATATCTAAAAAATTCGTGTCATTAACTTGACACAAGGGAGGGCTTCGGGCTATGGAGGAGCTTTCTAAGCTGGCGGAAGACCGGGGAAAGAGACGGCTGCCGGGACCGGTCAGGAAAAAGGGAATTGCAAGCAATGAGATGTGTACGTTCTTGATCATTAATATCTCGTCGCTGCAGTTGATTCCGGTGAATGTGATCGCGTAAAGGAGCTAGTATGGGAGCGTGAACCCGGCTGGGATTGTGGGGACAGGGATTGCGGCTACGGCGGTGAGTACAATTGTTGCTGTGATCTTTTGCAAAATTATGGATAAGAATAGAAAAAAATAGTTCCCTTTGCGCTCTATAATAGAAATAGTACGATTTTTGTGACAAAACCATATTTTAAGGGTATAATATGAATGTTTCTACAAATATGTTTACTAGATGAAAGTAAAAATTACGGATGTAAATATCAAAGAAAACGTAGCTTGTGGACCAAAACTGTAAAAAGTCAGCTCATAGAATCACTAATCATTCAATTACCAATTCCTCCAATGTATTTTGATGCAAGAGATACAAATAAATGGAAAATTATAGATGGCTTACAAAGATTATATACATTAGCAGATGGCACAGGCGAAGGAAGCGGAGAAGGAAAAACAGCCACGGACGTTTCATAGACATTCGATTCGTGTCAGTGATGCGCTTGTGTTGAATAAGGGCGGCGTTGTGGTCGCCTATTATGTTGAGAAGGAAGGGTTTATTCGACCAACTTCTTCTGGTGCGTCTGTGTCTTTCGGCATTTCTGGTTTCCACATCAAGGGGAAAGATGGAAGCTGGCACGCTTTTGACAGCATAATCGTAAACGGCAGAGAGTTCTGCCTGATGGGACATGAAGCCTATGGGAAGGACACGGAATGAAGTCCTGGCGTTCCACATCATATTTCCGCAGGCTGTTGATAACAATGTGCACATGGAAATGGGAAATGAAAAAGGAATTTATAAAAATATTTTAGATTTTTCTGTGATAGGAGCTATCACGCTGCGACTATTATTAATAGGAGCCAATCTGCATATTTGAAAAATATACAACACCCAAGGGCATGGGGAGCGGAATCACCATCTAGTTTGCCAGGTAAGCAAAATCCACGAAGTGGATTTTGAGTTACTCAGGCGAATCTTTTGCCTTTATTCAAACGGTATGGCATTGCTCCAGTAGTAGTAGCGGTAGAATGGTCAATGCTTTCATTATTCTCTCTGATTGAGGAAATAATGAAAGTATTGGCCATGTTGGAATCGTGGAAAAAACGAAAAGATACCGTCTATGCCATTGAGGGGAACAGCAAGACTCTCGGATACGATTTGTAAATATACTAAAGCAGAGAAAAAGCTGCTTGCAAGGCGCAAGCAGCGGATACATAGAATGGGTTATTTTAATTTATTATGAAAAATAACAATAATGTTTGCTAGAGCGTATCTGCAAATGTACGTTGAAACAGAGGTCTATTTATTGCGGTTCTTTTTGTATAAAAATAATATTTGACTGACGATTGCAGAAAGCAAACAAGCACAGACTATAAGTGTTGTACTTAGGGAGATGTTAGTGTTAACCAGACCTGTGAAAAAATTAATTATAAAAAATACAATTAAAATCAGTGATACTAATATTATAAATTTATGTATTTTGGAAAAAAAATTCATGGTTTCATACGCCTCCTATATAAAGCTTTTTTATAAAAATAGTATACAGTAACAAAATAGAAAAGTAAATAGTTGGGTGAACCTGGATAGAAGTACCATAAACGAGCACAGAAAACGTTCGCTTGAATTATTGAAAAAATGATGGAGGAGCACGAAGATAAAAACGGAACACAAAAAAGTAATGAAGAAAAAGTGCTTCCCTTTTATGTTATCAAAGCAACAACGGAAGGTGATGTTCTCGCAATCCATAGCGTAATGAAACACTATGAGGGGTATATTAGGCACCTGTCTGTTCGCGGAAAGAAAGGATATGAAAGACCGAGTGTATTACTGCATGGACGAGACGCTGCGGCAACGATTCTGTTTCTGATAATGATACTTCTGGAGATAAGCTGATCCGATCTGAAAAGATTGCAATTCCTATGAAAAATCTGCCACAAGCAGGCTTTTCACCGAGCTATGGCAAATAGAGCTGTTTCCGTCAACCGCCTGCAGGAGAGCTAAATGATTTTGTAAGCCAGATCAAGAACCCCTATTGTTATAAATACGGTGATTACATTGTTAAGATTAGATTTGAGGATACGAAAGTAACACTAATAGACAGCTTAAAAGAATTAGTCTAAAAAACCGTTAATTCTGTGTGCCGCTATGTGATTATAAAATCTTTATGAACAAACAGGCTGGCATATGATAGAATAAAATCAGGACTAAATCCATATACGGGAACCTGATTTATGGTTATTTCAGCACTATAAAATTAGGAGAATTTATGGATAAAATAATTCATTCAATTCTTATATAGCTATCTTCGTCTGTCAAAGGAAGATGAAGATCTGTCGCTTAGAACAGAGAAGTCGGAGAGCAGCAGCATTGCCGATGTTACCCTGTTTGATATTTATATTGACGATGGTTTTACAGGTTTGAATTTTGCGCGTCCCTGTATAGAGCAACTTTTGGAAGATGTGAAGTCCGGTAGAATCCATGGAATTGTAGTCAAGGACTTTTCATATTTGGGAAGAAACCATATTGAAGTCGGAAATTATATTGAAAAAATCTTCCCTCTGTTGGTTATAAGATTTATTGCCATCAACAATCATTTTGACAGCGCAGATTATATAGCAACAACACCGGATATGGATGTTACTTTTGTAAATTTGATGTATGACTATTTCAGTGAAGAAAACTCTATAAAGATTAAAAATAATCTCTTCCATAAAAGGATGCGCGGGAAATATATTGCATCCTTCGCACCATATGGCTATAAGAAGTCACCAGAGGATCATAATAAGATTGTAATAGAGTATGCAAAGAAAAAAGGCATTGCAAAACACTGGAAATATGAGCGGAGAAAAATTCTGGAACGGCTCCATTATAGGCCGGATATTAAAAAATCCTATTCATATCGGAAATACTGTCTTTCAAAAAAGGAAGTGGTTGAGGTCAGTTCTAAACGGACAATATGTCTGCCGCAGGACGAATGGGAATCCTGTGAAAATACGCATGATGGGATCATTTCCAAAAAACGGTTTGAATGGGTGAATAGTAAAAACTTCAAAATATCAGAACAGAAAACAAAAAATATAATTCCATGGTATACTGTGAAGTAGAGAAATGAAAAAGAGGGGACAAGGATTCTCTGTTAAAAGGGATTGTAAAATATGGTGGCTGCAGACACACTATGATCCGCAGGAGCAGGCAGAATGCTTCCAAATTACTGAAGGCACTATTATGAGATAAAGAATCACAGATGCTACCCGGAAAATGTTAAAGAAGCAAAGCTGATAGAGATTGTCAAAGAGGCGATTTCCAGGCAGGCGGCGTTATTCGCTGACCAAAAAGAATTGTCCGGGCTTTACCGGGATATAGCCAAACAACAAAAAGAGCAAACAATGAAATGTGTACATTCTTGATACTGAATATCTCGTCGCTGCAGTTGATTCCGGTGAATGTGATCGCGTACAGGAGCCAGTATGGGAGCGTGAACCCGGCCGGGATTGTGGGGGCGGGGATTGCGACTACGGCGGTGAGTACAATTGTCGCTGGGATCTTTTGCAAAATTATGGATGGAAATCGAACGATTTAGCTGCCTTGTTTTTATTAGTTTCCCATAAAATAGAATAAAAGGTATAAAGGTGAGAATAAATGTGGTATATTATTAGAACACATATATAAGCTTAAAAATGATACATTGTACATAAACCATTCGATAATTAACAGGAGCGGCAGATAGAGCAAGACTCCCTCTCTATCTAACCATATTCAAAAAATAAATGAAATTATAAAGGAGAACACACAAATGACTAATGTAGAACTAAGAAAACCGTATAAAATCAGTGACCTAATAGAACTGGTAGCAAAGGATTATTGGGCCGTAAACCAAGATGGTATTAACTCCAATCACCAATGCCCGGACACAGGTATCTATGATCTCAATATTTATACGAATAATTTTGAAGATCTGATTGTTGAAGATCTGATTTGTTATTTAGAGGAACCGCCAGAAATTACGGATGAAGATGAAGAAGTATTTCCAGAATTTGTTGTTAAAGAAGGATTGACATTATTATACTCTGGTGAGAATTTTGAATCGGTAATAGAAGTTGCGTTTGATCAGAAGCATCAGCCTTCTATGCAAGAATTTGTAGATTCCTTGAATCACTACAGAGAATATGATTCCTATTTGGACTTCTGATGTAGATAACCGTTCCAGAGATTTGACCGCAAAATTCTGGAACGGTTAGTTGATTTTTCATCTATTCACATTTTAAATAATCTGTTCCAGATAAGAATTCATATTCACCACTCCGATTAATTAAGTTGGATTATCCTAGCCATACCTTCCTGCGGCAATGCAACTTCCAACACGCCTTCTTCTGAATCCCAGCTTAGCTTGCAGCTCTCATCATCAGCCGGAAACGCCACCTTCACATCCACCTCTTCCCCTCTCCAATATGCAAGCGGGAGGCGGCACGCCTCGCCTTCCTTCAATCTCCATACAGCCAGATATCCCTTCTCCCCGGTCTTAAGTCCCAGGCACATCCAGCCGTCTCCATCCTTCGCAAGACCCAGCGGCCAGAACGGCAGCGCTTCCTTGATATCTTCCCTGATCCGCTTATAATAACCAAGCTCTTCCTTCACAATCTCCCTCTTATCTGCTGCCAGCGCTCCCATGTGCCCGCTCTGGTGGATTCTCAGAAGGCAGGAATTCACACAGTTGAAGATCGTCTGCTCTCTGGTCGAATCACTCAGCGGATAGGACCAGATCGCCGCCTGCTCCGGCGCAAGCGCAGACGGTGCATTGGCCGCAATGGAAGCGTATTTCAGATAATCAGTCTGATCACTGGTAGACTGAATACTATATCTGGAAAGCATGGCATAGTCCATCCTCATTCCTCCGCTGCTGCAGTTCTCAATGACAAGGTCTGGATAATCAGTAAAGATCCCGTCCAGCCATCTCAGATAAGCCCTGTTGTGTTCAAGCAGTCCGTCGCCAGGGCTGTCAGAATGATATTCCGTACCGATTCCCGCGTTAATATTATAATCAATTTTAAAATATCCTATCCCATACTCACGAATCAGCCTGTCCACGACACCTCTCGTGTATTCCCTCACTTCCTCATTCCTAAAGTCCAACTGATAACGGTCCCTGTCTAATGCCGCCTTACCGTGTCTCTGGAAGAACCAACCCGAATCCGTCTTACCGGCCAGATCACACTGCGTTCCCATAACCTCTATCTCCAGCCAGATTCCCGGCGTCATACCCTTTGCTTTTATATAATCTGTCACCTCGCTAAGCCCATTGGGGAATCTGATATCAGAAGGCTGCCATTCTCCAACCTTGTACCACCAATTCTCATCCGTATACCATCCGGCGTCTATACAGTAATATTCACATCCAACCGCAGCCGCGGCGTCTATGATCGGCAGCTCCTTCCTGGTCGTTGGATCCGCCCACAGACAATTCATATAATCATTGAAAATAATCGGAAGCTTCTCATTATCCTGATTCTTTCTGCGGATCCGGCGGCGGTACTTAGTCAGAGCTGCAAATGTTTCATCAACGCCTCCCTCCACGAATCCTACTGCGGCAGGAACCGTCTCGAATTCCTCGCCCGGTTTCAGAGATTTCCACCAATGATGGTTGATCTCATCCGGGCCATTAATGACAAGCGCAAGCTGCCCCGCTCTCTCCTGAAGTTCCCAGTTCCAAGCCCCGTTATGCTCGATCTGCCAGAATTGCATGCTGCCTCTGCTCGAATTACGCAGGCACGCCAAGGGCAGATACTCCCCGGATGACCAGGAACCAATATTGCGGATCTGTATCCTCTTAGATGAAATTCCGCAGTCAGATATGATATGATACCCAAGCTGATTAACCGGCGTCTCCTTCCACTGTATCTCCTCCTGCCAGGAATTATGCGGGATCAGAAGGCTTATCTGCTCTTGTTCTTCGGATCCCAATCCCGCCTGAACATAGGAAGATACCGCTTCAAGACCGATCTCTTCGCTTCCTTCATTCTTCAGAAACAGACGGCAGCGCATCACAGGAATTCCAGTATAAAATTGATAAACCATTCTGCCGGACAGCCCCGTAATCTCATCCTTTGTATAGATCTCCACCACTCTGCCCATCTCATTTACCTGATCCGTATGGCTTACATAATTCATTCGGTTGCCCGGCAGCGTTCCGCTGTGTCCCAGACCGAAGTGTTCCAGACGGCTCTCGCCTGTAGTCTGGACTTCAAGCATGGTGTATAAGAATTTCTGATCCTCCTTTGGCTCCCGGCTCATCGGCCGCGCTCCCATATGCAGAAGCCAAACCGGCTGATCTGCTTCCATTTCAAATACAAGATATAATCCATTTTCTTCAATCTGTAATCTCATCTTATAAAATTCTCACTCCTTTTCCCCGAATCGTAACCATTCAGCCGAAACCGTTCCGGCTCTATATATATTTCACCTGCCCTTACAATGTCTTCTAACTGCTCCGTATTCCTCGCTCCGGTTACAGGAAACACCTGGAACGGACTGCTGATCAAATACGCAGCCGACAAAGTCTGCAGGCTGTATCCAGTCTCCTCCTTAAGATTTAATAAGAATTCATATTTTCTCAGATTCTCTTCATTCAGATAAGCCTCACGAAGAGAAAGAGCGATATTCTCAATATTTCCCCCGGAAATAATCCGGCCGTCCTTTACTTCAACACATGCTTTATTCAACTTTTCAAAAAATCCCATAGCAGTCGAAGAAAACGGTACGGACGGAATCTGAGCCGCACAGTGCCACCGATATTCTTCTTCTGTTAATTCCACCAATGTAGGATCAGGGTTGGTATTTTTCCCAGGATTGACCGACGCCATACTCCATTGATTTGAAACCGCATAAGGACCCGGCAGGCCTTTTGAGCGCATGTAAGTTTCCGCCTTCTCTAACCGTTCGGTACGGTAATTGGAAAGCCCGTAATAACGTATCTTTCCCTCCCTTCTAAGCCTTTCCAGAATATCCATGATCTCTTCTGCCAATTTCGTCTCGTCATCCCGATGAAGCCAGTAGAAATCAATGACGTCAAGCCCCATAGTCAAAAGGCTTTCCTCCAGATCCTTCCTGATCTCCGTTTCGTTCACTCTCGGAATCCTGTCCGGGGTATCAAACAGATAGTGACCGCCCTTGGTAGCAATCACCACATCCTTATATGCTCCCCTTGATCTTAACCATTCTCCTAAGATCTTCTCGCTGCAGTTTTCAAGCCCCGGAACCCATCTACAATATATATTGGCCGTATCAATAAAATTCCCTCCCCGGCGCACATATTCATCCAGAATCTCAAAAGACTCTTCTTTACTGAGTTTTTCACCAAAAGAAGCTGTCCCAAGGCAAATATTACTTAATTGCAGATCTGTATCCTTCAGTATTCTGTATTGCATATCCTGCCTCCTCATATAATACTAACATGATATAATACTAACATATTTTCCCTGTTTCTCCTACGGCAAATAATCTTATTGCGTATTTTGCATCTTCTTTCATCGCATGCATTCCCCAGCTTGAAATGTCATGGAACAATACCGGTTCCTTCCTGTATCTCAGGTTAATTTCTGAAACCACCTTGCTTCCTCCGGCTTTCGCCATATAAGTATAATAATTTACCTTTCGGATTCCTTTGATAAGGAAACAGGAATCTCCGCCAAAAAATATCGATACGAAACTATATATAGAAATCATAAATAAATCCATTCATTTATTGAATCAATCAATTTGATGGTTTCAGCGCATATTGGTATAATATTCAGGAGAAACTTAATTATATGCAGGAGCATAAGCTGCGGACAATCCTGTGTATCAAAAATGTCATTGAATGAGGAGGAAACTTATGAAAAAGAGACTGATCAGTACATTACTTATCTTGTCCATGACAGCTGTCATGGCGGCCGGATGCAGCAAAGAACCGGCAAGCGATTCAAACGGAGACAAAACCGAAGACACATCATCAGGCAGTAACACAGAAGGTAATGAGGGCAACGAAGGCGGCAGCATCACCTTCATGGCTCCCGACTGGGCGATCCCCACAGACAACCAGCTCAAAGCATTTACCGATGAGACCGGCATCGAGGTTACGGTTAATGAAGTCGGCTGGGATGATATCCGCGATAAGATGGTCACAGCAGCAGCCGGCGGACAGGCTGTAGCAGACGTTGTAGAAGTAGACTGGTCCTGGGTCGGCGAGTTCTATGCGGCTGACTGGCTGGAGCCGTTGGAGGTATCCGACGAAGTGAAGGCAGATATGCCTACTCTGGAGACATTTACCAAGGACGGCAATGTACTTGCGATTCCTTACGCTAACGACTACCGTCTGTCTTATTATAACACGAAGCAGTATGAAGACGCCGGGATCAAAGAAGAGCCTCAGACCTGGGACGAGGTATATGCGAACTGCAAGACGCTGAAGGAGAAGGGTGTCTGCGATTATCCGTTCGCACTGCCTTTGAATGCAGAGGAGAAGACCTCCACATATCTGATGTGGCTCGCTTATACTATGAACGGCGTTGTCTTCAACGACGACGGAACACTGAATAAAGACTCCGTTCTGGCCGCTTTGAAGTACGAAGAACAACTGATCAAGGATGAACTGGTGGATCCTGCGGACAAGACCTCTTCCGGTATGGATGCTTATAAACGTATCCTGTCTGGATCCGCGAACTTCCTGACCGGGCCGACTTCCTTCGTATCTAAGAGCACCAACGAAGAGGACTGCAGCGTGATCGGTCAGATCACACCGATCCTGGTTCCGGGCAAAGACGCCAAAGCAACCGTTACTATGGCGCTGCCGGAGGCGCTCGGCGTTACAAAGTTCTCCGAGAATAAGGATGCGGCAAAGAAATTCATCGAATGGTACACCTCTGCCGAGATGCAGGAAGCGTTAAATGAGACAAATACTGCTATTCCTACGCTGAATTCTGTATTGAAAAAACTTATCGACAATGGTAAAATTCAGAATGCAGGCGCTATGATGGAACAGGCTGAATTGATCGCCTCCCCGTTCCCGGGCGGAGTTCCGTCCTATTATGCGGAGATGAGCAACGCAATGTATAACGCGATCAACAAGATGGCGTTAGGCGAGATGACTGCCGATGAGGCTTACGCGGAGATGGAAGCCAAAGTAGCCGAACTGGCAGCCGAATAATGATTAAAAGGAAATAACAAATGAGAAAAAAGATATTACCTTATCTCTTACTGTCACCCATGATCCTGATCATGGGTGTATTAGTATTTTATCCTATTATAGCAACATTTTCATACAGCTTAAAGAAATGGAAGCTGACCGCCCCAAACGATATCCATATGGTAGGGCTTCGCAACTATGCCGCGATCTTAAAATCCGATTCCTTCTGGTACAGTTTTCAGAATACCCTCTTTATCCTTGCGGTCGTAGTCCTTCTGACAACTGTACTAGGATTCCTTACGTCCATTTTCCTGAATATTGATGTGAAATGGTCTGGAATCCTGCTGGCTGTCGCCATGCTGCCCTGGGCTCTTCCCCCCTATGTAAACGGTATCCTCTGGAAATTCGTATTCTCCTCAGGGTACGGTTTCATGAACAAAGCAGTCATCGGTCTTGGCCTTGCTGACAAACCGATCGAATGGCTTAGCTCCCGCTGGTCGCTTCTTTTCATCGTATCTCTGGTTGTGACCTGGCGGAGCATCCCATTTACGGCATTAGTATGTCTGGCGGGAAGGCAGTCGATCCCCGGCGGACTCTATGAGGCAGCCCGCATTGACGGAGGCAGTAAGCGTACTATCTTCCAGACGGTCACTCTGCCTCTTATGCTTCCGTTTCTGGCGATCGACATTACATCCACATCTGTCACAGCCATCAACGTATTCGACGAGATCATCGCACTGTCTGGATACAGCGATCTGGGGAAAAACATATTGGTAGAGAGCTATATGACTACTTTCTCTTTCCTGGATTTCGGAAAAGGAAGCGCAGTTACTTATCTGGTGATGCTGTTTGCGGGAATCTTAGGGATCTTCTACCTTAGAAGTCTGAACAAGGAGGTAGAATACTGATGAAATTCGGAAAAAAGATCGGCTATTTCATAGCCCTTGTGATCTTCCTGATATTGACGCTTGGTCCGTTCCTGTGGACATTCGTACTGTCCATCACCCCGGAATATGCTATGATGGAGAAGACGACAAGACTGCTGCCCGAAGTCATTACCTATGACAATTACCGGGAACTTCTGACATCTGGAACCCAGAAGGGCAGCATCCTGATCACCGGTATAAGAAATGCATTAAAGGCAGTGGGGGCAACCCTGATCCTTGGAATCCCTATAGCCATGATGAGCGCATACGCCCTGAGCCGCATGGAATTCAAAGGGCGGCTCCTGATCAAGAACCTGCTTCTGATTACCATGGTCATTCCGGTGATGGCAACCATCATCCCCTTGTTCCGCCTGTTCGTAGCAAGACAATGGCTGGATGACGTGTTCTGGCTGAGCATGGTGTATGTTAGCTCCTATCTTCCTATGGTAACATGGCTGATGGCGAATTATTTCGCAACCATACCAAAGGAATTGGAAGAAGCCGCCCAGATCGACGGCTGCGGACGATTGTCTTCCTTTCTCCTGATCATTGTGCCGACTTCCTATCCTATCATCCTGTCGGCAGCTCTTATCATGTTCCTGAACACCTGGAGCCAGTTCCAGATCCCTCTGATCCTGGCATCGTCTCTGGAGACTAAGCCGGTTGCGATCGTCGTGTCTGAGTTCATGACGAAGGATTCCATCCAGTACGGACTTACGGCTGCGGCAGGTATCATCGCGGTCCTCCCGCCGGCGGCTGCAGCGCTTATCTTCAGAAGATTCCTGGTCTCAGGGATGATGGGCGGGGCAGTAAAAGGGTAATTTCTGCATTTTTCAGCATCAGGAATTTATGTAATCAGATAATTCTGGAAAAGCCTCTTCATTGTCTCTTATTAACCACCGTTTGAAGGCAGCAAAGGGAGATGCATCTCCCAATTGCTGCTTCAAAAGGTATTTCAGATCCTCTTTCTCTTCATCTTCTGCTTCCTGATATTCACGAACATATTCTTTAAATAATGAAATCTCTTTCCTTAAAATTCTTCGCAGTATGTTTCCCTTCTATCTCTTCGAATTTCTCTCTCGCCTCTTGAGATAATCCTCGCGGTATATCTTTTAATTGAACTCTAAGCTTCGCTCTCTCTGCACGTTCTTCCTCGCTCGGTTCTGTCTTTCCCATCAAATACCGATATCTTTCTATGCGTATTTTCAATTCGTCTGAATATTCATCCGCATCAAAATATCCCTCCGCAAGAGCATCTGAAGAATATAAGAACATATCTTCAAGTTCCGTACAATTCTCCAGATCATATGCTTTGGCATTTGAAATAGAGTTAAGTATATACGGTGAATGTGTTGTAACAATAAATTGGATTCTGGGAAAAAACTCTGTCAAAAACGGCAGAATCTTCTTCTGCAATTCTATGTGAAGATGCGTTTCCAGTTCATCAATCAATACTATTCCCTCTATATCATATTCACTTATATTATCGTCTAAAAGCTAATTTTTATCCATTCTTAATATCAAATCAGACACGATATGAATAACCGAAGAATATCCGTCTGAAAGCTCACTGAATCGAAAAGGATTCCTTCCGTCTTCATGAATTTTAAAATCATATTCTTTGTAGTCATATTCCAAAGCGACGGAAGGATCATCCAAAAGAAGCTGCAATGCATATATAAACCGATCAAACCACTTTTGGATTCTTCCAACAGTATCCATATCCCCTTCATTTCTTGCATAGGACTGCTGAGTTTTTAAATGTACCATATATTTCTGCAGCAATTCTCCCGGGTTAGAATCAATGTCATAGCAATTACTTAACTTTACATCCTCAACCCCATTAGCAGGAATAATTCGTGTTCTTCTATTAGCCGGAAAATACGCCGTCACAAAATTCCCCTGTCTATATAACATATCCAAATCTTTAAATTCACTGAAAAATATCTCTATTCCCAGCTTTTTTTCATCTTCTATAGCATCCAGTCAAAGACCCCGCTGCAAGCAACGGGGCATCAAATTTGTAGCGCTGCAGAGCAGCGGGGTATTTGACCCTCGCGGCAGTCGCCAAA
>ERZ808024.429-NODE-429-length-18620-cov-3.714609_pt1 | contig 18620 bp, 13 predicted proteins | sample MGYA00380181_ERZ808024 | MGnify/ENA primary metagenome ERZ808024 (study PRJEB31490, sample SAMN06133413) | mouse gut metagenome | isolation source: Z2_1 | host: mice | place: China: Chengdu | collected 2015-05 ...
TAGATTATAACCGCAGCGGCGTGCCGCTGATTGAAATTGTATCTGAACCAGATATGCGCAGTGCCGATGAGGTAATCGCTTATTTGGAAAAGCTGCGATTGATTATACAATATCTGGGCGCTTCGGACTGCAAGCTTCAGGAAGGGTCGATGCGGGCAGATGTAAACTTATCTGTGCGGGAGATGGGGGCCATGGAATTTGGAACCCGCACAGAGATGAAAAATCTGAATTCCTTTAAGGCGATTGCCCGGGCAATTGAGGGAGAAAGAACCCGCCAGATTGAGCTTTTGGAAGATGGAAGAAAAGTAATTCAGGAAACTAGGCGGTGGGATGACAATAAAGAATCTTCTCATGCCATGCGTTCTAAGGAAGATGCCAAAGATTATCGTTATTTTCCGGATCCCGATCTGGTTCCGATAGAAATTTCGGATGCGTGGATTGCTCAGATAAAAGGGAAGCAGCCAGAGTTGCAGACGGAGAAGTTGTCTCGCTATCAGACCGAATATCAGCTGCCTAGATATGATGCAGAGATTCTCACCAGTTCCAAGCATCTAGCGGATGTGTTTGAGGAGGCCGTGAAGCTCAGCCAGCAGCCGAAGGAGGTTTCCAACTGGCTGATGACGGATACCATGCGCCTTTTGAAAGAGCGGGGGGAGGAGCCGGAAGACCTTTCTTTTGATCCGGCAAATTTGGCAAAACTCATCGAATTGGTAGATAAAAAGATCATTAACCGTACGGTTGCCCGGGAAGTGTTTGCAGAGATCTTTGAGAATAATGTAGATCCTGCACAGTTCGTGGAGGAAAAAGGGCTGAAGGTGGTCAGTGACGAAGGGGCCTTGCGAGACGTGATTGAGGAGATTTTGGCAAAAAATCCGCAGTCGGTGGCAGATTATAAAGCTGGAAAGCAGAAAGCAATGGGATTTGTAGTAGGACAGACGATGCGGGCAATGAAAGGAAAGGCAGATCCGGCAGTGGTGAATGAGCTGGTGAAGACGATGTTGGAAAATGCGTAATGGCAGATGTTTTTTGTGCCAACAAATAGCCGGGGCAGCTGGAAAGAAAAATGGATTGTAAAGAAGCAGATTTTCGTGTAGAATAAGAACCAATTTTAAAAGAATGAATAAGAGGAGGAATGCAATATGCAGCCGTATGCAGAGATGAGTACTGAGGAATTGCACGCGTTAAAGAAACAGTTATCCGTTCGCTACCGGGATTTTCAGGGAAAAGATTTGCGACTTGATATGTCCAGGGGAAAGCCCAGTGTGGATCAACTAGATCTTTCCATGGGGATGATGGATGTTTTGAGCAGTGATGATGATTTGACTTGTGATGATGGTACCGATTGCCGGAACTACGGTGTTCTGACAGGTATCGGGGAGGCGAAGGAATTGATCGGGGATATGATGGAGGTATCCCCGGACAATATTATAATATATGGAAACTCCAGTCTGAATGTGATGTTTGATACGGTGTCCCGTTCCATGACCCATGGCGTGATGGGATGTACACCCTGGTGTAAGCTGGATCAGGTGAAGTTCTTATGTCCGGTGCCGGGATATGACCGCCATTTTGCCATCACAGAATATTTTGGCATTGAAATGATCAGCGTACCTTTAACTGGAGAAGGCCCCGATATGGATATCGTGGAAAAATTGGTAGCTGAGGATGACAGCATTAAAGGAATCTGGTGCGTACCGAAGTATTCGAATCCTACAGGCAACAGCTACTCCGATGTGACAGTCCGCCGTTTTGCCCGTTTAAAGCCGGCGGCACCGGATTTCAGAATCTACTGGGATAATGCATATGGAATTCATCACCTGTACGACTATGATCAGGATCATCTGATTGAGATTTTGGCCGAGTGTAAACGGGCCGGCAATCCGGATCTGGTATATAAGTTTTCATCCACTTCCAAAATCAGCTTTCCTGGTTCTGGTATCGCGGCCATTGCCACATCCCGCAACAATCTGGAGGATATCGAGAAGCAGCTGAAATTCCAGACGATTGGCCATGATAAGGTAAATCAGCTGCGTCATGTCCGCTTTTTTGGCGGTATTCATGGTATGGTAGAGCACATGCGGCTACATGCAGATATTATGCGTCCAAAGTTTGAAGCAGTAACCAGTACTTTGGAGAGAGAACTGGATGGTTTGGGGATTGCCAGCTGGACAAGTCCGAAAGGCGGTTATTTTATCTCTTTTGATGCCATGGAGGGCTGCGCAAAGGAGATTGTGGCACGTTGTAAAAAAGCAGGTTTGATCATGACGGGGGCTGGCGCTACTTACCCATATGGAAAGGACCCTCATGACAGTAATATCCGGATTGCTCCGTCTTACCCGCCTCTTGAGGATCTGATTTTAGCCATGGAACTTTTTGCCCTTTGTGTCAAGATTGTCAGTATCAATAAAATTTTGGCTGACAGAAAAGCAAAGGGAGAGATTTAAATTCCTATTTTTGCCTATTTTTTGAGGTGTTATAAAATAAGTCGTCAGCCATTTCCCTATCTTGTGTTGGCACGATTCACGTACCCTGTCGGATATTAATGGATAAAGTCCACCAATATCCGACAGGGTATTCGTGAACAGCTGGACATGAGATACGTGAAATGGCTGATGGCTTATTTTGCAAGACCTCCTCTTTACTTTTTTTTGTTCCTGCCCTATAATACAATAGACTGTGCAAAGGAGAAGCTCTGAAATGAAGCAATTAGGGAATCAGTGGAAAGCAAAACTGATTAATTATGAAACGATTTCTTATTTAATTTTTGGCGTGTTGACGACGTTGACCGATTGGATTAGCTATGGAGTCATGACCCGTTATGGGAATGTGGATTATCGGGTTGCTACGGCAGGAGCATGGGCGGCGGCAGTACTGTTTGCCTTTGTAACGAACAAGCTGTTTGTATTTCAAAGCCGGAACTTCAGTCTCGGAAAGGTATGGGAAGAATTGATACCATTTGTGACCTGCCGGGTAGCCACAGGTCTGTTTACTTTGGCGGCTATGATGGCGATGGTAGATGGAATCGGTATTCAGCAAGATCTTATCTGCAAAGTGGTGGTGTCGGGAATTTCCCTGGTGATGAATTATGTACTAAGTAAATGGTTTGTGTTCAGAAAGGCATCGTAAAGCAACAGGGGGAGTAAAACGGTTATGGGAAAAGCAGGGAGAAACCAGAATGGCATATGAGGATATATACCGTATTACGAAAGAGCTAGAGGATTTACTTATGATAGATAAAGAGAGAATATTAACGTGGGAAGAAGAACAGCCGGATTCGATGGACAGGCAGAATGAAATTTGCCTGGAGGAGGAGACGACTGTCCGAGAACAGGATATCGCACAAGAAGAGGAGACGACCGTAGAAAATGAGAATGAAGTGACAATATCCGGAAAACATCATTTTGAGATGGGAGGAGGGGCCTGGAGCCTGATACGTCCCAATGACGGATGGATCGTTGCTTTTGTGGTGCCAATGGTGATTCTGCTGATTATTTTTGCGCAGCGGGGAATCTATCCCTTTGGTGAGGAGTCTTTTCTGCGTACGGATATGTATCATCAATATGCACCTTTTTTTTCGGAATTTCGCAATAAGCTGGCTCATGGAGAAAGCCTGCTTTATAGCTGGAATGTTGGGATGGGCATTAATTTTTCTGCTTTATATGCCTATTATCTGGCAAGTCCGCTCAACTGTTTGCTGTTTTTTTGTCCGGAAAAATATGTGATCGAATTTATGACCTACATGATTGTTTTAAAGACGGGACTTTGTGGGCTTTCTATGGCCTATTATCTGAGAAAGCATTGTAAAAGCGAAAATTTGGGGATTGGATTTTTTGGGATTTTTTATGCTTTGTCTGGATATATGGCAGCATATAGCTGGAATATCATGTGGTTGGATTGCATTATTTTGTTCCCGCTGATTATGTTGGGACTGGAGCGGTTGGTGCAGGATGGGAAGGGCCTTTTGTATTGCTTGACTCTGGGAATATCGATTTTTTCTAACTACTATATCTCCCTTATGACCTGTATTTTTATGGTGCTGTATTTTGTAGCATTATTGATCTTAGAGAGACGGATGACATGGGAAAAATTTGTCAGCCGGTGTGCCGCTTTTGCCTTTTATTCGTTGGTGGCCGGAGGACTGGCCGCCGTTGTTCTTTTGCCAGAGATTTATGCTCTGATGATGACAGCATCAGGAAAATTCAATTTTCCCAAATTGCAGGAACCTTATTTTCCGATTTTTGATATGCTGGCCCGTCATATTGGCAATGTGGAATCTGAGATTGGCTTGGATCACTGGCCGAACATTTATTGTGGAGTGGCGGTGTTGATGTTTTTGCCCCTGTATTGGATATCGAAGAAAATATCTGGCAGAGAGAAAGTAGTATACAGTGTATTGTTGCTGTTTTTCCTGGCTAGTTTTTCCATTAATGTGCTGAATTTTATCTGGCATGGATTTCATTTTCCCAACAGTTTACCCTGCCGGCAGTCGTATATCTATATTTTTCTGGTATTGGTGATGTGCTGTAAGGCATATCTCCAGCTGTCGGAAATTTCCTGGAAGCATGTGCTTTTGACATTCTGGGGAGCAGTAGGATTTGTGTTGATGGCTCAAAAGCTAGTGACAGAAGAACATTTTCACTTTTCTGTATTTTATGTGGCAATTCTGTTTTTAGCCTTGTATTTGTGGATTTTATGGTTGCATAAGCAAAGACCTCGTTTCCGGAACCGGGCGATTTTGCTAGCGCTGGTATTGGTGGCAATGGAATCGTCAGTCAATATGACAGTGACTAGTGTGACTACTACTAGCCGTACTGCATATGTCAAAGACAATGAGTCCGTAAAAAAATTAGTGAATTCTGTTCTGCCGTCTGATACCTTCTTTCGGATGGAGAAAGTGACAAGAAAGACGAAAAATGATGGCGCTTGGATGAATTTTCCGTCAGTGTCTTTGTTCTCTTCTACAGCAAATGCAGATTTAACGAAATTGTTTAAAAAATTGGGTTGTGAGAGTTCCACAAATGCTTATAGTATTACTGGAAGTACACCATTGATTGATATGTTGTTTGCGGTCCGTTATGGTATTTATTCGGAAGAACCGGTAGATACCGGAATGCGGGATTTTGTGGCGCGCGAGGATGATACGGTTTTGTATCGCAATAACTATACGCTGCCATTGGGGTTTATGGTAGCAGCAGATTTTGAGCAGTACTGGGATCGGGAGGCGGGAAATCCTGCCGCTGTACAGAATAATCTTGCCGGAAGTGTCGGGGCAGATCCAGTACTGATCCTGGAGACGGATATTTCTTCTTCCGGAGAGGGACTGACCTTTTGTCCCAAGGAGGGTGGCGAGTATTATGTTTATGTGAACAATACTTCCATTGAAAAGGTAACAGCAGAGACCTGGAGAGGGACGAAAACCTATAATAATGTCAATCGAGGATATCTGTTGGAGCTGGGATACTGTACTGCTGAAGATATGGTTACTTTGAAGACAGAAGATGCTTCGGATGGAGTGTGGGCAGAGGTATATCGATTTTCGGAGACAGGGCTGGCTCAGACCTATGAACGACTTTCAGAAGAACCCTGGAAACTGACAAGCTGGCAAGAAACACGACTAGAAGGGACCATATCAGCGGAGGAGGGGGGAGTGATGATTACCACAATCCCTTACGATGAGGGATGGACCATTCTGGTAGATGGGGAAGAGCAGCAGAAGGAAAAGGTGTTGGATGCTTTTATTGGCGTGTCTGTGACGCCGGGGACTCATAAGATTTCCATGAGGTATCGTCCGGAGGGCCTGGTAAAAGGAGGTCTGATCACTGCCGGATGTGTAGTGCTTTTGTTGGCAGTGGAATATGCTTGTCAGTTCTGGCGTCGGAGGAAGTGGGAGGAAGAAGTATGGGGAGAGGAAATACCGGAAGAAGAAATATGGGAAGAGGAAATACCAAAACAAGAATAAAGGAAGTGAGGAGAGAATCGTTATGAAGTTATGGGGCGGACGTTTTACAAAAGAGGAGAATCAACTGGTGCATAATTTTAATGAATCTCTGTCCTTTGATCGGAAGTTTTACCGGCAGGACATCGAAGGAAGCATTGCCCATGTGACTATGCTGGGAAAACAGGGCATTGTGTCAAAGAAAGATCAGGAGGCGATTGTCAACGGCCTGAAGGGGATTCTTGCAGATTTGGAATCGGGAAAACTAGAATTTACAAATGAACATGAAGATATCCATTCTTTTGTGGAAGCAAATCTGATTCAGAGAATCGGAGAGGCGGGCAAACGGCTGCATACCGGACGCAGCCGAAACGACCAGGTAGCACTGGATATGAAGCTGTATTGTTGGGACGAGCTGGGGGAGATGGATGGACTGGTAAAGGCGCTGCTGGAAAATCTACTGGCCATCATGGAAGAAAACCTGGATACCTATATGCCTGGTTTTACTCATCTGCAGAAAGCGCAGCCAATCACACTGGCACACCATATCGGCGCTTATTTTGAGATGTTTTCCCGGGATCGGAGCCGCCTACATGATATTCGGGAACGGATGGATACTTGCCCATTGGGGGCTGGCGCTCTGGCGGGAACTACTTATCCTCTGGATCGGGATTACAGTGCCGCTTTGTTGGGTTTTGCCGGTCCAACCAGAAACAGCATCGATTCTGTGGCGGATCGGGATTATGTGATTGAGCTTTTGTCAGCAATGTCGATTCTGATGATGCATCTGAGCCGCTTTAGTGAAGAGATCATTCTTTGGAACAGTAATGAGTACCAGTTTGTAGAAATTGATGATGCTTATAGCACGGGCAGCAGTATTATGCCACAAAAGAAAAACCCGGATATTGCAGAATTGGTTCGTGGCAAGACGGGAAGGGTATATGGAGCATTGGTGGCGCTGTTGACCACCATGAAGGGGCTTCCTCTTGCTTATAACAAAGACATGCAGGAGGATAAAGAGTTGACCTTTGATGCCATTGATACAGTCAAAGGATGTCTTGTTTTGTTTACGGGCATGATTGCCACTATGACATTCCACAAAGATGTGATGGAGTCAAGTGCAAAAAATGGTTTTACCAACGCCACAGACGTCGCGGACTACCTGGTAGGACATGGGGTGCCATTTCGCGACGCCCATGGAATTGTGGGACAATTGGTGCTTCGCTGCTTAGAGATGGGAATTGCTCTGGATGATTTGTCGCTGGAAGAGTTTCGTGCAATGAGTCCGGTGTTTGACGAGGATATTTATGAGTCCATCAGTATGAGGAATTGCGTTGAACGACGGAACATCATTGGTGCACCAGGGCAAAAAGCAATGAAACAGGTGATTGAAACATATAAAAAACAGCTTTTGGGCAACAATTAACGGACCAGAAATACTTCCATTTTACGACTGCCATGTCTTAATGCCTGGAGATGGCTGTCATAATAGATATCGATATGTTTTCCGTTGACGCCGCTGCCACAATCTTCAGCCGTATAGATCACTCCATTAATCATCAGTTTGGTGCCGTAGGGAATGACTCTTGGATCCACAGCAACGGTATGACCAGAGCGGGGAATGGCGCCAGTGCTGGTGCGTTTTCCCCATTTTCCGGAGCAATGGGAGCAGGGACAGTATCCGGTCGTGCGGAATATACCTAAGGAACGGGTGGCGGTGGCAGTTGCTGGCGATTCTGTCTCCGGAACCGATTCACTTTCTTTTTCTTGTGGAACCTCACCTTTGATATAAGACTGGGTATTGCCGAACTGTTTGCCGTCCACGGTGCCTTCGATTTGGTAGATGCCGTCCGGCAGAGAGTCCCAGTCCATCCGGATTCGAAAACCATGCATTCCGTTGCCGATGCCGTTTTCTTTCAGATCGTTCCGGTAAACGGCAGCAGTGGGAGAAAAACTGCTGACTATCTGGGAGGTTGCCTTATTGGTAATGGTTACATGAACTGGGACTACCGTGTTGGGCTGGCTGGATTCCCACCCCCAGCCAACAATCGTATTTCCCTCCATAGGGTCAAAGTATCCATCCAATGGCTCTGCAAAAGTAAGAATAGAGCCGCTTTGCAGCAGGATAGTTATTAATAGCAGGCATGTCCATAAGAATTTGTTTTTTAACATGATTATACTCCTTTCTTGTTACAATATAAAATGAAATAAAAATTTCACATGTTTTAAATATATGTAACAAAAATGTAATATATGACCATGATTGTCATTGAAATAGCAAAGAGGGTATCGCAAAATAAGCCATTCGCCATTTCCCGTATTTCAAGCCCGGAATACAGAAAATGGTGAATGGCTTATTTTGCGATATTTTTTGCAGTTATATTGTGTTATTGAACAGTAAATACTTCCTGAAGTTGTTTGCCGTGATTCATTGCTTCTTCGTGATTGTCATAGTAGATGTCGATATGATCGCCGATTACATTGGAGCCAATATCTTCTACTGTATAGACAATGTCGCCGATTATCAGGCGAGTGCCGATAGGAAATAGAGAAATATCAGCGGAAACGGTATGATTTGCCTGGGGGACTGTTCCGGAATAAGTCAGGCCAAAGCCGCCAGAACATTCATCGCAAGCACAATAACCGGTAGTGGTAAACATTCCCAAAGAAGCGCCTTTATTAATTTGATTTTTATTCGTTACTTCTTTTATCGGGGAAGGCGCTGCTTTGCCATTTCCACAAGTAACCACTGGCGAACCGATGGAAGCGGAGGGAGCGTTATGGGAAATACCAATAGTATCAACGTCTTGGGGACCTTCTGTTTTTTGTGGAGGTTGAGAGCTGACCGGACCACCGGAGACCGGCATGTCTGCGGATATGTATGACTCGCCAGGTGCACTGGAAGCATGTATCATCCCGGTATCTTTGGAAATTTCACTGGCTTTTACATTTTGAATTGTACCGTCAATTGCCATCCCTCCACCAGGAACCTCAGCACCGAAAGCTGACAGTCCAAAGATAGTTACCCATAATAGTGTCATAATACTCATCGAAATAAAGCTTGTCTTATTAATTTTTAAATGATACATACGGATCACCTCACATTCTGGTATTTTCTATATCCATTATATTACAAAACTGTTAAATGTCAAGGATTGCTTTTTATACGGACTTTTTGAAGATAAATAACCATTGTTGTGAATCAAAAGTTTTTCTTGAAAACCTCTTGACAAAAGCGGTTAGGTAAAGTATATTAGTCACAGATATTAGCACTCCCATTCAATGAGTGCTAACAAAGAAAAATGGAGGCCGTCATGGAGCTGGATGATCGGAAAGTTACTATATTAAAAGCTATCATCAAGACATACTTGGAGACGGGTGAGCCGGTAGGTTCTAGAACTATTTCTAAGTATACAGATTTGCAGTTAAGCTCTGCGACCATCCGCAATGAAATGTCTGATTTGGAGGAGATGGGTTATATCATACAACCTCATACTTCAGCAGGAAGGATTCCTTCTGATAAGGGATACCGTTTTTATGTGGACCAGATTATGCAGGAGAAGGAACAAGAGGTAACAGAGGTTAAAGCGTTGATGATTAAGAGTGTGGATCGCGTAGAGCTGATTTTGAAGAAGCTGGCACAACTTTTGGCCAGGAATACCAATTATGCAGCAATGATTAGCGGTCCTCAATATCATCGCAACAAACTGAAATTTATCCAGCTTTCCCAGATGGATCCGCATAAACTGCTGGTGGTCACGGTGGTAGAAGGAAACTTGATTCGCAATAAGGTGGTTACTGTACAAGAGGAGATCAGTCAGGAAGCGCTTTTGAATCTGAACATCATGCTGAACAGCAGTTTGAACGGATTGACGATCGATGAGATCAATCTGGGAGTGATTAGTCGCTTGAAAGAGCAGGCGGGAAACCATAGCCAAGTGATTGATCTTGTGCTGGGTGAAGTGGCGGCAGTGATACAGGCTGATGAGGAAGACTTGCAGATTTATACCAGTGGCGCTACCAATATATTCAAATATCCGGAGCTGAGTGACGGGGAAAAGGCCAGTCAGCTGATCAGCACACTAGAGCAGAAAGAATTGCTTCAGGAACTGATTACCGATGTAAACCGCACGGAGGAAGATAATGGAATCCAGGTTTATATCGGGGAAGAAACACCGCTTCAGACGATGAAGGATTGCAGTGTTGTGACAGCGAATTATGAGTTGGGAGAAGGGATACGAGGGACGATTGGTATTATTGGCCCCAAACGCATGGATTATGAGAAGGTACTTGGCACTTTGAGGCATTTGATGAGACAATTAGATGCCACGTTTAAAACAGATACGAACAGTGAGGAAGGATGATAGATATGGGAAAAGATAAGGATAAAGAAGAACGCGAGACTCCGGGAGGCCAGGAGACGATGGTTGATTCTGCGGATCAAGAAAAGAATGTGGAGGAAGAGAACCTATCTTCTGAAACAGAGGAAGCAAAAGAGAACGAAAATTTGGAGCATGATAAGGTAGGCAAAAAGGATCCGAAAGACGTACAGATCGAGGAGATGCAAGATCGCCTGATGCGTCAGATGGCGGAGTTTGACAATTTTCGCAAGCGGACGGAGAAAGAGAAGTCTGCAATGTACGAAGTTGGCGCCCGTGAGATGATTGAGAAGATTTTGCCGGTGTTGGATAATTTTGAGCGGGCTTTGGCCGCCGTGCCGGAGGAGGAGAAGGGAAGTTCCTTTGCCGAAGGCGTGGAGATGATCTACAAGCAGTTTATCAAGACTCTGGAAGACGCCGGAGTAGAGATGATCGAGGCAGTAGGACAACAGTTTAATCCGGATGTGCACAATGCAGTGATGCATATCGACGACGAAGCCTATGGGGAGAATGAAATTTCTCAGGAGCTTCAGAGGGGGTATAAGTATCGAGGCACTGTAGTCAGACACAGTATGGTGCAGGTGGCAAATTGACAGATAACGGATTCACAAACAATTTGTAATATTTCAGGAGGAAAAAATTATGAGCAAGATTATTGGTATTGATTTAGGTACCACCAACAGCTGCGTCGCTGTTATGGAGGGCGGTAAGCCGGTGGTTATTCCGAACCAGGAAGGTTCCCGGACCACTCCGTCCGTTGTGGCGTTTACTAAGACAGGAGAGCGTCTGGTAGGAGAGCCGGCTAAGCGTCAGGCAGTGACCAATGCGGACCGGACCATCGCATCCATCAAGCGTCATATGGGTAGCGATTATAAGGTGAGTATTGACGGCAAGAGTTATACTCCTCAGGAGATTTCGGCGATGATTCTGCAGAAACTCAAAGCGGATGCCGAAGCGTATCTGGGCGAAAAGGTCAGTGAGGCAGTGATCACGGTACCTGCATATTTCAACGATGCACAGCGCCAAGCGACCAAAGATGCCGGTAAGATTGCTGGCCTAGATGTTAAACGTATTATCAACGAGCCGACGGCAGCAGCACTGGCTTATGGTTTGGATAATGAAAAAGAACAGAAAATTATGGTTTATGATCTCGGTGGCGGTACGTTTGATGTGTCCCTGATTGAGATTGGTGATGGTGTGATCGAGGTGCTTTCCACGAATGGTGATACCCGGCTGGGAGGCGATGATTTTGATAATCGTATCAGCCAGTGGCTCGTCGAAGAGTTTAAGAAGGCCGAGGGTGTGGACTTGTCCGGTGACAAGATGGCGATGCAGCGACTGAAGGAAGCAGCGGAGAAGGCAAAGAAGGAATTGTCCACTGCAACGACGACGAACATTAATCTGCCATTCATTACCGCCAACGCCGAAGGTCCTAAGCATCTGGATATGAACCTCAGCCGTGCAAAGTTTGATGAGTTGACCCACGATCTGATCGAGCGCACTGGAGTTCCGGTACAGAACGCTTTAAGAGATGGCGGCGTGACGACTTCCGAGCTGGGAAAGGTATTGTTGGTTGGCGGCTCTACCCGTATGATTGCTTCTCAGGATAAGGTAAAGCAGATGACAGGCAAGGAGCCGAGCAAGTCTTTGAATCCTGATGAGTGTGTGGCGATTGGAGCGGCGATTCAGGGCGGCAAGCTGGCTGGCGATGCAGGTGCCGGGGATATCCTACTATTGGATGTAACGCCTCTGTCTCTGTCCATCGAGACGCAGGGAGGGATTGCTACCAGATTAATTGAGAGGAACACCACTATCCCGGCCAAGAAGAGTCAGATTTTCTCCACTGCTGCTGACAATCAGACTGCTGTGGACATTCATGTGGTACAGGGTGAGCGAGAATTTGCCCGTGATAACAAAACACTTGGCCAGTTCCGTCTGGATGGGATTCCGCCGGCAAGAAGAGGGGTTCCACAGATTGAAGTTACCTTTGATATCGATGCTAACGGTATTGTGAATGTATCGGCTAAGGATATTGGAACTGGTAGAGAACAGCATATCACGATCACTTCCGGTTCGAACATGTCAGATTCTGACATTGAGAAAGCTGTGAGAGAGGCTGCAGAATTTGAGGCTCAGGATAAGAAGAAGAAAGAGGGTATTGACGCCAGAAACGATGCGGATGCCATGGTATTCCAGACCGAGAAAGCGTTAGAAGAGGTCGGTGACAAGCTTGATGCCAATGACAAGGCGGCTGTAGAGGCAGAGCTGAATGCTTTGAAGGAAGCTATCAATCGTGCTCCGATTGATCAGATGACCGATGCTCAGGTGGAGGACATCAAGGCAGGCAAGGAGAAGCTGATGAATAGTGCGCAGGCTTTGTTTGCTAAGATGTATGAGTCCGCCCAGGCAGCTGGTGCGCAGGGAGCAGGTCCGGATATGGGCAGCACAGGTAGCGCTTCTGGTCCGGCCGGCGATGATGTGATCGACGGAGATTTCAAGGAAGTATAAAGAGGCAAAAGGGCTGGCGCAGTCGAGGAAGGTTCCGGTAAAGAGCTTTTCGAAACTGCGACAGCCGTTTCGGTGTATAAATGTAGCCGTTTGTGTTGCATGAGCGGTTATGTATCAATTATAGAGCGTGCAAAAGCGAGCACGAAATGGAGGAGACCATGGCAGAGAGCAAGAGAGATTATTATGAGGTCCTGGGCGTTCCCAAGAACGCGGACGAGGCAGCTCTGAAAAAGGCATACCGTGCCCTCGCCAAAAAATATCACCCAGACAGTAATCCGGGGGATGCAGAGGCTGAAAAAAAGTTTAAGGAGGCTTCGGAAGCATACAGTGTTTTAAGCGATCCGGATAAACGCCGTCAATATGATCAGTTCGGCCATGCGGCGTTTGACGGGGCGGCCGGAGGTGGCGGCTTTGGCGGTTTTGACTTTTCCGGAGATATGGGCGATATTTTTGGTGATATTTTCGGCGATATTTTTGGTGGTGGTAGGAGCCGCAGCAGCCAGTACAATGGTCCAATGCGGGGGGCCAATGTAAGGACAGCAATTCGCATTACTTTTGAGGAAGCTGTTTTTGGATGTGAAAAGGAGATTGAGATTAACTTTAAGGAGGAGTGTTCTCAGTGTCATGGAACCGGGGCAAAGCCCGGCACTTCTCCGGAAACTTGTCCGAAGTGTAATGGCAAGGGCAAAATCATGTATACTCAGCAGTCTTTCTTTGGTCAGGTGCAAAATGTGCAGACCTGCCCGGAGTGCGGAGGCAAAGGTAAGGTGATTCGTGAGAAATGTTCGGATTGTTATGGCACCGGCTATGTGACACGCAAAAAGAAATTTAAGGTCACGATTCCGGGAGGTATTGACAATGGACAGAGCGTGCGTTGCGCTGGTGGCGGAGAACCAGGAATTAATGGAGGAGAGCGGGGCGATCTGCTGGTGGAAGCAGTGGTATCACAACATCCCGTATTTAAGCGTCAGGATACCAGCATTTATTCGACAGTGCCAATTTCCTTTGCAACAGCGGCTTTAGGCGGGCCGATTCGCATCAAAACGGTGGATGGCGAGGTAGAATATGAGGTGAAGGCCGGAACGCAGACGGATACCCGCGTACGCCTAAAGGGGAAAGGAGTGCCGTCTCTGCGGGCTCGCGGAATCCGTGGGGATCATTATGTGACCTTGGTAGTTCAAGTGCCGGAGCGTCTGAATGAAACGCAGAAGGAAGCGTTGCGGAACTTTGATGCTGCGATGCGAGGCGAGAAATTGGAGACGGGAGAGAAACATAAAAAAGGAAAGCTTTTTGGTAAATAAGGTCGGGAAAGTTGAAACGAAAGATATATCTGCTATTGGCTAGCAATTTGTTTGTATTGGCGATCATGCAGGGCGGTTTCAAAAAATTGTCGAGATCAAGCGGGGGATTCCCCAAGATGAGATAATAACAGAATGAGTGAGAGAAATAAAAGGGAAAAGAGCCGTCTCGTGTTGACACGTGGCGGCTCTTTTGGTTGCAACCCTAATTTTTAAGGTTTTTTTGAAAATGGTCTTTTCCCAACTAGAAAACTTGGCAGTGTGTGATGGAATGTAATGCATCAAGGAATTTCGTTTACTTGATTTGATTTTTAATATTTTGCCTTGTCTTCCTGCGGAAATCGACTCTTTTCATCATCCGTTCAATAGGTTAATGCAGATAGTAAGAGTTTTATTGCAAAAAAATAAAATTTTTTGCGATTGATTTTTGTATGGATAGGGGAGAACCATAAATGAGAGACTTTTTTGGCAGAGATTGTGCCTTTCAACATACAGAGTCTGGATTGTTTTTGGAAGTGAAATGAGAGTCCGAATGCAGGTATGTAGGAATTTGAAAATTGATATATTAATAAAAATTATAAATAATAATAATTAAAAAGAATAAAAAGACTACCGGTTATCAACGGTGACAAAATCGGCTAAAAAATTCACAATCTAAAATTCTCTTTTCTTTGCATATAATAGTTGGAACCTATAAAAATTCTGGTGGTTTATCCTTCTTTGCAATCGATTCCTTGATGATTGTTTTTTTGCAAAAACAAGACGGTTTTTATACAGGAAGCTTTTGTTAATAAATAGACAAGAAATCTGGTAAAAAACCAGGGATTCTCTCATTTTTTTGTGAAATTTTCCAAACATAATACTGTATACAAAGAAAAATTTCCAATTGTAACCCTTTCTCAATTATGTTATACTGTACAAGATGACAAGCGATATTTTTGTCAAAAAGAGAAAGAAAATGTATAGAAAGAGGGTAAAAGTAGATGGGATTGGCTACATTTAAAGGCGGCGTTCATCCTTATGAGGGAAAAGAACTGTCCGAGAACAAGCCCACACAGATCCTGATGCCGAAGGGCGACATGGTATATCCTATGTCCCAACATATCGGTGCGCCGGCGACTCCGTTGGTGAAAAAGGGCGACAAGGTGCTGGCAGGCCAGAAGATCGGTGAAGCGAGCGGATTCATTTCTGCGAATGTCATCTGCTCCGTATCCGGCACCGTCAAGGCGGTTGAGCCGAGACGCGTGGCAAGTGGTGCGATGGTAAATTCTGTCGTTGTGGAGAATGACGGCGAATATCAGAGTGTGGATGGCATGGGAACAGACCGGGATCCTTTGAAACTGTCCAAACAGGAGATCCGTGATATTGTGAAGGAAGCCGGTATTGTGGGATTGGGCGGAGCGGGATTTCCGACTCATGTAAAACTGACTCCCAAGGATGAGAATGCGATTGAGTATGTGTTGGTTAATGCTGCGGAGTGTGAGCCGTATCTGACCAGCGATTATCGGATGATGCTTGAGGAACCAGAGAAGCTGATCGGCGGACTGAAGGTAATGCTGCAGCTGTTTGAGAAAGCAAAGGGAGTGATCGGCATTGAGAATAACAAGCCGGAAGCGATCAAAAAGATTCAGGAGATGGTGAAGGATGAGCCACGCATCGAGGTGTGTGAGCTGCAGACCAAATATCCCCAAGGCGGTGAGCGTTCCCTGATCAATGCCATCACCGGACGGAAGGTGAATTCTTCTATGCTGCCGGCCGATGCCGGTTGTATCGTAGACAATGTGGATACGGTGATTGCCATCTATATGGCAGTATGTAAGACAACACCACTGATGCGCCGGATTGTGACCGTGACCGGCGATGCGATTGCTAATCCGCAAAACTATAATGTTAAGATTGGCACGAATTTTCAGGAGCTAATAGAGGCGGCTGGCGGGTTTAAGAACGAGCCAGAGAAGCTGATTGCGGGTGGTCCCATGATGGGGATGGCACTGTTTGGGCTGGATATCCCGGTGACTAAGACTAACTCGGCGTTGCTGTGCATGACCAAGGATGAGGTAGCTGCCAATGAGCCGACCCCCTGTATCCGTTGCGGCAAGTGCGTCAGCGTGTGTCCCAGTCATATTGTCCCGGTGATGATGATGAAAGCGGCCTTAAAGGGCGACTGTGAGAAATTTGAGAAGTTAAATGGTATGGAGTGTGTGGAGTGCGGAAGCTGTGCATTTATCTGTCCGGCCAAGCGTCCTCTGACTCAGGCATTCAAAGAGATGAGAAAAACGGTTGCGGCCAACCGGAGAAAGAAAGCGTAGGAGGGGAGAAGTTATGAGTAAACTATTAAACGTATCGGCATCCCCGCACGTTCGGAGCAAAGAGACTACTCAGAGCATTATGGCAGATGTGTGTATCGCCATGTTGCCAGCAACCGCGTTTGGTGTATTCCAGTTCGGATTCCATGCGCTGCTGGTTCTGATCGTTACGGTGGCTGCCTGCGTGCTGAGTGAATATGTATTTCAAAAGATGATGAAGCTGCCGCTTACGGTTTCTGATATGAGCGCAGTGGTGACGGGGATGATTCTGGCATTGAATATGCCGGCGAACATTCCGCTGTGGATTCCGGCTTTAGGCGGTATCTTCGCGATTATCGTAGTAAAGCAGCTTTACGGCGGTATCGGACAGAACTTTATGAACCCAGCACTGGCCGGCAGATGTTTTCTGCTGATTTCCTTTGCCGGAAAAATGTCTGATTTTGCGATGGATGGTTGGAGTGGGGCGACGCCACTTGCTCAACTGAAGGCTGGGGAGAGTGTAGATGTGGCAGCAATGTTTATCGGTAAGATTCCGGGAACTATTGGTGAAGTGTCCGTGATTGCATTGCTAGTCGGCGGTATCTATCTGGCAGTGAAAAAAGTGATTTCTCTGCGAATTCCGGTTACATATATTCTGACAGTAGCAGTGTTTGCCTTTATTTTTGGTAAGCAGGATATGAATTATGTGCTGGCCCACATTTGTGGCGGCGGTCTGGTATTTGGAGCCTTTTTCATGGCGACAGATTATGTAACCAGCCCCATCACTCCCAAAGGACAGATTGTGTTTGGTGTTTTGTTGGGCGTTTTGACTGGACTGTTCCGTATTTTTGGAGGTTCTGCAGAGGGCGTTTCTTATGCAATTATTATCAGCAACCTGCTGGTTCCGCTGATTGAAAGGTTTACCCTTCCGACGGCATTTGGAAAGGAGGGCAAGAAATCATGAGTAAAGGTGGATTTATGAAGGATGCCCTGATTTTGTTTACGATCACGCTGGTGGCAGGGGCATGTCTGGGTGGCGTCTATGAAGTGACAAAGGAACCGATAGCCATTGCTGAGCAGGCGGCCAAAGAAGCGGCTTTCCGGACCGTGTTGCCAGATGCGGCATCGTTTGAGGTTGACGAGAATGACGAGAGCGGTATCCGGGCTTCGGCGAATGCGGATATTGCAGGTATGGGTTTTGGCAACGTGACTGTGGATGAGTCAGCGATTGCGCTGGATGCATCCGGCTCTCCTATCGGTTATGTAGTTACCACTACATCCAAGGATGGCTATGGCGGAGCAATCAAGGTATCCGTGGGCATTCTGGCAGATGGTACAGTCAATGGAATTGAATTTCTTACCCTGGCAGAGACGGCAGGACTGGGAATGAATGCCCAGAAGCCTGAATGGAAGGCTCAATATGCAGGTAAGAACGTGGATGCTTTTGCAGTGACGAAAAACGGTGCATCCGCGGATAATGAAATCAACGCCATCAGCGGTGCGACGATCACCTCCAATGCGGTGACCGGCGCGGTGAACGCAGCAGTTTATTTTGCAAAGAACTGCCTGGCGCAGTAGGAGGTGGGAAATCATGAATAAATGTATAGAACGTATTTATAATGGCATTATCAAGGAAAACCCGACCTTCGTGCTGATGCTGGGAATGTGTCCGACCCTGGCCGTTACTACTACAGCTACTAACGGTGTGGGTATGGGGCTGTCTACCACGGCGGTTTTGGTATTTTCCAACCTGATCATTTCCGCGCTGCGGAAGATTATTCCGGACCGGGTAAGAATCCCGGCATATATCGTTATCGTGGCATCGTTAGTTACTATCGTTCAGTTGCTTTTGCAGGCATTTGTGCCGAGTCTGTACAGTTCGCTGGGTATTTTCATCCCGCTGATCGTGGTAAACTGTATCATCCTGGGTCGTGCCGAGGCATATGCGGCCAAGAATGGACCGCTGGAGTCTGCTTTTGATGGAATCGGCATGGGATTGGGCTTTACGGTAGGTTTGACTTGTATCGCTATTGTTCGTGAGATTCTGGGTGCTGGTGCGGTATTTGGCTTCGAGTTCATACCAGAGGATTTTCGGATCACCATTTTTGGCCTGGCGCCAGGCGCGTTTTTTGTGCTGGCTGGTCTGACCGCTTTGCAGAATAAGTTCAAGGCGCCGTCGGCAACTAACGGCTCCGTGCCGCAATCCGCGCTGGCG
>ERZ808024.433-NODE-433-length-18502-cov-9.610041_pt1 | contig 18502 bp, 19 predicted proteins | sample MGYA00380181_ERZ808024 | MGnify/ENA primary metagenome ERZ808024 (study PRJEB31490, sample SAMN06133413) | mouse gut metagenome | isolation source: Z2_1 | host: mice | place: China: Chengdu | collected 2015-05 ...
GTTATGTTGAACCGCCGTATGCCGAACGGCACGTACTGGTGGTGTGAGAGGGGGATTAAATTCCCCCTACTCGATTATTTGTTTACAACGTGGTGGATCCGGTCTACAGGATTCAGGATGCTGCTGATAGATCCGTCGTGGTTCAGGGTGTCGATCATGAGTGCGATATATTTGCTCATATCACAGTTGATATAGTAAGGCCGTTCGAGAAGCTCCGGCGTCTGATAGATCAGATTGGTCGTAAGCACGGCGTCCATGATGCCTTCCTCATAGGCTTTGTCGAATTTGTCGAGTCCGTTCGTGAATAACCCGAAGGTTGCGGCAGCGAAGATCCGTCTTGCCCTGCGCTGCTTGAGCTGGCGTGCGACATCCAGTATACTGTCTCCTGAGGAGATCATATCGTCCAGTATGATGACATCCTTGTCTTCCACGGAAGAGCCCAGGAATTCGTGAGCAACGATCGGGTTGCGTCCGTCAACGATCTTCGTGTAATCACGCCTTTTGTAGAACATCCCCATATCCAGATTCAGTACATTGGCAAGGTAAACGGCGCGTCCGGTCGCTCCTTCGTCCGGGCTGATCGCCATCATGTGTTCACCGTCGATCTTGAGATCATCAAAACGGCGGAGAAGCCCCTTGATAAACTGGTAAGTCGGCCTTACGGTTTCGAACCCGTTCAGCGGGATTGCATTCTGTACACGCGGGTCGTGTGCATCGAAGGTGATGATATTGTCCACGCCCATGCGGACCAACTCCTGAAGAGCAAGCGCGCAGTCCAGAGATTCGCGGCTGCTTCTCTTGTGCTGGCGGCTCTCATACAGGAACGGCATTATTACATTGATACGTCTTGCTTTGCCTCCGATAGCGGCGATCACACGTTTCAAATTCTGATAGTGGTCGTCAGGGGACATATGGTTGATATGTCCGGTCAGAGAATAAGTCAGACTGTAGTTACAGACATCTATCATGAGATAGATGTCCTTTCCGCGGACGGATTCGTTGATGATTCCTTTGGCTTCCCCAGAGCCAAAGCGGGGTACTTTCGCGTCGATCAGGTAAGTGTCCCGTTCATAACCGTTGTAAACAACGTCGTCCTTATAAGCGTGTCCTTCGTCTCTGCGCCATTTAACAATATAATCGTTTACTTTGCTGCCCATCTCTTCGCAGCCGTTAAGAGAGATGATCCCCAAGGCTCCTATCGGTATGTTTTCAAGAATACGGTCATTGCGGCGTAGCATCATTGGTACCTCCCAGGTTTAATAGTTTTTTCTGGATGCGGATGTCGTCGCCCGTCAGGCGGAGAATCGTATAATTACTGCTGATTCGGGAAAACGTCCGCTCCGAATAGATGGCTTGTATATCATCCAATGCGAGATTGGTAGATATTATGGTTGGTTTTTGTCTCAGAATCCGTTCGTTCAGGCAGGTGAAAAGCTGCGATACGGTAAAAGAATTCGGAAGCTCTGTTCCGAGATCGTCAATGATCAGCAGATCGCAGTCATAGATATGTCCCTGCGTATCCGGGTTCTGCCCGTCTCTTCTGCCGAATCTGTTCTGGGCAAATATATCAAATAACTGAGCAGCTGTAAAGTAGATCACGGAGTAGGATGTGTCGATCAGTTCCTTGGCGATACAGTGCGACAGAAACGTCTTGCCCACGCCGGTGTCTCCATACAGCAGGATGTTATGAAATTCATCGGAAAATGTGTCTATGAAGTTATGGCATACTTTTAACGCCGTCTGAATGGCTTCCAGAGAAGAACGTCCGGTCTTGGGGTCAATATGGCTGCGGGAATAATATTCCAGCGAACAGGTCGAAAAATTCTCCTGATCCAGGATCTTCTGCAGATTGGATTGTTCATATAGAAGACCGATCACTGATCTCTTAAGGCAATGGCATTGCTGATCGCCGATGTATCCGGTATCCCGGCAATCCGGGCAGGTGTAGTGAAGCTCCAGGTAATCGGCAGGCAGCCCGCGGGAAGTCAGAAGCAGCCGCTTGCTGCGGATCAGAGAGTGCAGCTCTTCTTTGAGCGAAGTTAGAGCCTGGTCATCGCCGTCCAGAAGCCGGTGCGCCTTTTGGACGCTCAGAGAAGAGATGGAATGATCCAGCTCTTCGAGCTCGGGAATCAGGGAATATGCCTTCTGAAACCGCTCCCTGAGCCGGTATTCATTGTCCAGCCGCCGCTGTTCGTAGACGTGCATGATCTGGTCATATTGTGAATTGGTAAGTGCCATCGTCGGAAGTCTCTCCTTATAAATAGTGTATTGCCGGGGGTGCGTTATGCCGGCAAACGCTTATTGCTGGACCAGTCTTCGTTCCAGTGAATCCATATCGTAAGAGCGGCCGGTGAAGTTATTGAATTTGTTGTTCTTAATGTCGAGCGCCGGTTTCACGGCCGGCTTCTTCCGGCGTTCCTTCTCCTTCTGGAAATCGGCGTCCAGCGTGTCAATATCCTTACGGCAGCGGACTTGCTTTTTTGACCAGTTCTTAAGGATGGTATCGGTATATTCAAAATTCGGCTGATGAATGGTATTCATCGTCCGGTTACAGGCTTCCAGGATGATCTCCAGAGAAAATCCGTATTCGTCGTTCCATTTCTTAATATAAGCGGTCTCGGCAGCAGCAGGGGCACGTCCCTTTATTCCGTATGCGTTCAGCACGGAATAGCAGTTCTTGTTATACATGACGGTGCTTGCCTTGGCGGCGGATACTGTCGTAAGCTTCTGGTCGTTCCAGGACAGGGCGACCTTCTGGATATAGTGCATGCTCTTATGACCGTTCTCGACACAATATTCGATCAGATATTCGATGAGTTCGGCCGACATATGAAGCGTGTCATAAAAGTAGGTGATCGTGTCAATATCTGCGGATGAAAGAGTCTTACCCAGATATTGTTCCGCGACAAAGAGCAGTTCCTTGAATTCCTTGCGTTCCCGGTATTGCTGGATGTTCGGCACAAAGGCCGGCGGCGCGTCCGCCTCCGGCGGGACTTCGGAAGACGGAACAGCCGTCTGAGCCGAAGAAGCTGCGATCCCCTCTTCAGGGACCCGGGCGGTAAGAGCTGCGGAATCCGGCTCGTCCAAAGTATCAGAACGCCTGCTGCCTGTGCCGGCAGGCGGCCTATACCGAGGAGAATCAGGAGTCCTCTCTGCCTCTGGCTTCTCATGGTAATCCAGAAGATCCTTGCTCTTCCAATATTTTAATGCCCGGCGGATATCCTTCTCCGTGCATTCCAGGATATCGGCCATATCGGAAACCGACGGGACTCCGTCCGGCCTGTTCATATGGCGCAGAAGAAGCAGATATACTTTTACATATTCACCGTTAGCCGAAGCCATATAACGGTCTATAAATTCATTTTCAAGCACAGTGGTATTCCCCTGTGCGTAATTAGTCAGGGTTAATTTCGTCATAATACTTACGCCAGACCTCCTTTTTGCAGTTGGTTTCCCGTAGAGATATTATAGCACCAGAAGGTCGGGCAAAAAAGGAATTTTTGAGTCAAAATCCATGTTTTTTGTGGATAAAAATATGTGGAAAATGTGGATAACTAGCGCTTCAAAAGCTCTTCTCCAATATTTACAACGTCTCCGGCGCCCATAGTTATCAACAAGTCCCCTTTTTGGCAATTTTCCATACAGAAATCCTCGATCTCCCGGAAGGTTGGATAGTAATATACGTCGCAGCCTTTGCCTTTTAATGCGGCTGCAAGATCGGCAGAGGAGATTCCCAGTGTGTCCGTCTCACGCGCCGCATAGATATCGGCCAGGATGATATGGTCGGCGGCTGTAAGGGCGTCGGCAAATTCCTGGAAAAGCGCTTTGGTCCGGGTATATGTATGAGGCTGGAAGATGCACCAGATCTCCCTGTGAGGGTAATCGTGGGCGGCTGCCAGAGAAGCCCTGATCTCTGTTGGATGGTGCGCATAATCGTCAATGACGGTGACACCGTTCATATCGCCCTTGTATTCAAAACGCCGGTCTGTCCCGTGAAAATCCTTAAGGCCTTCCCTGACGGCTTCCGGGGAAACACCCAGCAGTTCGGCTGCTGCGATTGCCGCCAGTGCGTTGGATACGTTGTGATCTCCGTTGACGGAGAGAAGGATACGTTCAGCGTATTCTCCTTCACGATACAGATCGAAGGCAGCTTCGCCCTTCTCGTTATGCGAGATATCGGAAGAGCTGTACTGGAATGAACGGTCATTCCCGTAGGTTATGACGCGGCAGCTAAGCCCTGCTGTGATCTCGGAAAGATTCGGAATAGCCCCGTTGATGATCAGGGCTCCGTCTTCCGGGAGAAGGGCGGCGAACCGTCTAAAGGAGCTGCGGATGTCGTCGAGATCCTTGAAGAAGTCCAGATGATCTGCGTCGATATTCAGGATAATGCCGACCTTAGGAAAGAAATGGAGGAAGCTGTTGGTATATTCACAGGCTTCTGTAACGAATACCTCCGATCCGCCGACACGGATGTTGCCGCCGATGGCCTTGAGGATACCGCCGACAGAGATCGTCGGGTCCTTCTTTCCTGCCAGCAGGATATGTGACAGCATAGAGGTCGTAGTTGTCTTGCCGTGAGTGCCGGCTACCGCAACCGGAGTGTTGTAATTAGTCATAAGCTGGCCGAGGAGTTCGGCGCGGCTTAGCATAGGAAGGCCTTGCTTCTTAGCCTCCCGGTATTCTTCGTTGTCTTCGTGAATCGCCGCAGTATATACTATGACGTTGATCCCGGGGATGATATTAGAAGCCTTCTGTCCGTAGAAAACGGCGGCGCCCAGCTTCTCCAGCCGGTCTGTCAGGGCGGATTCCTTGTTGTCGGACCCCGACACCCGGAAGCCCTCCTTCAGCAGAATCTCGGCAAGGCCGCTCATGCTGATGCCGCCGATGCCGATAAAATGTACGTGTACAGGCTGTTTAAAATTGATTTTATACATACGATACCTTCCTCATTAAAAAATAACAGTCATAAAAATAGTATTCTATTCATAATATTATATACATATCTGGGAAAAAAACCAAGTCAAAAATTTTTGTGATATTTTAATAAAATGTTTACAAAAAATTCAATCATTTTGTAAATATTGTTCACTATAGGAGAAAACTGTGATATAATAGAAATGAAACTACTGAGAAGGGGTGATGACATGAGGAAAAAAGAGATGATAGCAATGCTGCTGGCAGGAGGCCAGGGGAGCAGATTAGGAGTCCTCACGGCGAAAGTGGCTAAGCCGGCCGTTGCATTCGGAGGCAAATACAGGATTATTGACTTCCCGCTCAGCAACTGTATTAATTCAGGAATTGATACTGTCGGTGTGCTTACGCAATATCAGCCGTTACGATTGAATACACATATTGGAATTGGCATTCCGTGGGATCTGGACCGTAATTTCGGAGGAGTTACGATCCTTCCGCCTTATGAGAAAAGCAGCAACAGTGAGTGGTATACGGGTACGGCGAACGCCATATATCAGAATATCGATTATATGGATACATTCAACCCAGAGTATGTACTGATCCTGTCAGGCGACCACATCTATAAGATGGATTATGAGGTTATGCTGGATTATCATAAGGAGAATAACGCAGACATATCGATCGCGGCGATGCCTGTACCGAAGGAGGAAGCAAGCAGATTCGGGATCGTGGTAACGGATGATGAGGGCAAGATTTCTGAGTTCCAGGAGAAGCCGCCTGAGCCGAAGAGTAATCTGGCTTCCATGGGAATATACATTTTCACCTGGAAGGTGCTTAAGGAGGCGCTGATCGCGCTGGAGAATGTGCCGGGATGTGATTTCGGCAAGCATATCATTCCGTACTGCCATGAGAGAGGCAAGAGGCTGTTTGCTTATGAGTATAACGGTTACTGGAAGGATGTAGGGACGCTTGGTTCTTACTGGGAGGCCAATATGGAGCTGATCGATATTATTCCAGAGTTCAACCTTTATGAGGAATACTGGAAGATCTATACGAACAGCGGAATTCTCCCGCCTCAGTATATTTCAGGACAGGCTGTGATCGACAGGAGCATTATCGGCAATGGTTCGGAGGTTTACGGAGAGGTGCACAACTGTGTAGTTGGCTCAGGAGTGACGATCGGCGAGGGTACGGTAGTCAGAGACTCTATTATTATGAAGGATGTCCGAATCGGGAAAGGCTGTGTGATCGACAAATCAATTATTGCTGAGAATTGTGTGGTTGGCGACAACGTGACATTTGGTCTGGGCAGCGACGTGCCGAATAAGTTAAAACCGGCGATCTACTCATTCGGCCTTGTGACGGTGGGTGAGAATTCAGTGATACCGGATGGAGTGCAGGTTGGAAAGAATACGGCTATCAGCGGACTGACGGCAAGAGAAGACTATCCGAACGGTATACTGGAGAGCGGAGAGACATTGATAAAGGCAGGTGGACGAGTATGAGAGCGGTAGGTATTATTTTAGCAGGCGGTAACAGTCCTAAGATGCGTGAGCTGACTTTGAGGCGGGCGATCGCGGCAATGCCGGTCGCGGGAAGCTACAGGGCGATCGATTTTGCATTGAGCAATATGTCGAATTCGCATATCCAGAAGGTAGCGGTACTGACGCAGTATAATGCGCGTTCACTGAACGAACACCTGAATTCCTCCAAATGGTGGGATTTCGGAAGAAAGCAAGGGGGGCTGTATGTATTTACCCCGACGATAACGGCAGACAACGGATATTGGTACAGAGGTACGGCGGACGCGATCTATCAGAATTTGGATTTTCTGAAGAAATGCCATGAGCCGTACGTGATCATTACATCCGGGGACGCCGTATATAAGATGGATTATAATAAGGTGCTGGAATATCATATTGAGAAGAAGGCAGATGTTACGGTTGTCTGCAAGGAACTCAATCCGAGCGATGATGCCAGCCGATTTGGAATATTGAAGATGGACGACGCCATGCGTATCGAAGAATTCGAGGAGAAGCCGATGCTGGCATCTTCGAATATGATCTCGACAGGAATATATATCATCAGAAGACGTCTTCTGATCGACCTGATCGAGCATTGCGCAGAGGAAGAGAGGCATGATTTCGTAACGGACATCCTGATCAGGTACAAGAAGCTGAAGAGGATGTACGCTTATGAGATAAAAGATTACTGGAGCAACATATCAACGGTAGAGGCTTATTACGAGACGAACATGGATTTTCTAAAGCCGGAGGTTAGGAATTATTTCTTCAAGGAGGACCCGGAGATCTACTCGAAGGTGAGTGATCTGCCGCCGGCCAAGTATAATCCAGGATCGATCGTAAAAAACAGTCTTGTGGCGAGTGGAAGTATCATTAATGGTACGGTCGAGAATTCTGTTCTTTTTAAAAAGACATTCGTCGGGAATAATTGTGTGATCAAGAATTCAGTTATTCTGAATGATGTGTATCTAGGGGATAATACTTACATTGAGAACTGCATCGTAGAAAGCCGCGATACAATCAGAGCGAACACACGGCATGTTGGAGCAAATGGAGTTAAAGTAGTGGTAGAGAAGAACGAGAGATACGCACTGTAGTGCAGGTTCGAATGCGCGATCTACTTAACAGCTGGTATATTTTGCAGAAGAATTCTATCGATATGTTAGTGCACGAAAAAGAAAGGGGCAAGTGAAAATGCAGATCACAGATGTACGCGTGAGAAAGGTGGCAAAAGAAGGCAAACTCAAAGCTGTTGTATCTATTACCATGGATGATGAGTTTGTGGTGCATGATATCAAAGTCATCGAAGGGGAGAAAGGACTTTTTATCGCTATGCCGAGCAAAAAAGCAGTAGACGGAGAGTATCGGGATATCGCGCATCCGATCAATTCCGGAACGCGGGAACGTATACAGAGTATTATACTTGAAAAGTACGAAGAAGCATTGGAAGAGAACGAAGAGTAAGAAGAAGAGGGGATCGCAAGTCCCCTCTTCTCTGCTATTTACGCGAAGCAATTAATGCAATGACGCGCTGTCCCGGCCAGCCATGCATGGATGGCGGCTGCCGTGAGCAGCGCTGGATTGCCGGATTGCTCTGCCCGGAGGCGTCACAGACGGAACCGTAATAATTCACGGGTCTTAGGATGGCAGAATTCCAGACGGTATGCACACAGGCAGATGTTCTGCCAGGAAGAACCAAGAGAAGAACAGTTCGGGTCGTATTTGGTATCACCTACGATGGGGCAGCCCATATGAGAGAGCTGTACGCGGATCTGATGATGGCGTCCGGTCTCCAGACGGATATCAAGCTCTGTCCGGCCGTTTGCAGACAGGGACGGCGTGTATTCTGGAGAAAAGAAGCTCTGTCCGTCCGTGGCGACGGTATAATGCAGCCTTGCAAGCTTCGCACCGGGGACGCCTCTGCCGCAGACGCGTGACAGGTTGGTGCGGGTATCCTTTACCATATAATCTTCCAGAACGGCTGTAGCTTTCGGCGGGCGTCCCTCAACCAGCGCGCGGTAATATTTGGCGAATCCCTGCTGCTGAAGCTTGCGGCTCAGTTCCCTGGCGGCGAAGGGGGATTTGGCGAAGACGAGGATGCCTCTGACGGGCTGGTCCAGACGGTGAACGATCGCCAGATAAGGTTCGCCCTGGGAAGGAGTATTCTGATGAATGTGATTTTTTAAAATGTTCACCATATCCGGCCTGCCGATCTGCCGGCTCTGGGTAGCGATGCCGTGGGGCTTGACGCATACCAGGATATGGGCGTCTTCGAATAGTATTTCAGGGGTATCGGATCGGGTATGTGGGTTCATAGGCAACTTCTCCTTGACTTTGATTCGATCTGCTCTTATCATTTAAACATAGTCTGTTAAAATATGCAATTAGTGAGGATGGATATTATGGATTATATATTGTTGATTCTGGGATTTGTGCTGTTGATCAAGGGGGCGGATTATTTTGTGGACGGCAGTTCGAGTGTGGCGCGTATTCTGAAAGTACCGCCGATCATCATCGGCCTGACCGTCGTTGCTTTCGGGACCAGTATGCCGGAACTCTCAGTCAGTGTTACGGCGGCTCTTAAGGGGGAGAATGACCTTGCGGTGAGCAACGTCTTGGGATCGAATATATTCAATCTGCTGGTTGTCTTAGGATGCTGTGCGCTTGTGAACCCTGTGCAGGCAAAATGGTCGCTGCTTAAGAAGGAATTCCCCTTTTCAATATTCGTTGCGGTCATTCTGCTTTTGCTGAATTCGGATTTTTCTGTCAGTAAGGTGCTGAGCGGAGGGGGTACCTTTGTTCTGGGCAGGTGGGGAGGCATCCTGTTTCTGATCCTGTTCGGCATCTTCCTCTATGCAACCGTCAGGGAGGCGCTTCTGTCCAGGGGCGAGGCCGAAGAGGAACAGGAAGAATATAAGGTTCTTCCACCGGCAAGGAGCGCGGTCTATATCGTCTGCGGGCTTGCGGGCATTGTCCTTGGAGGGGATCTGGTCGTGAACAGTGCTACGGGGATCGCGGTAAGGTTCGGCCTGAGCCAGACGTTTATAGGGCTTACGATCGTGGCTCTGGGGACGTCTCTTCCAGAGCTTGTTACATCTATGGTAGCGGCAGGGAAGGGAGAGAACGACCTTGCGGTCGGCAATGTGGTCGGTTCCAATATCTTCAATATCCTGCTGATCCTGGGAGTATCTGCGACGATCACGCCGATCGTGCTGGATGTCACGGCGGTGTATGATACGCTGATCCTGATTGCAGCGAGCCTGATCGTGTACGGGGCTGCGCTCTCCAAACGGGAGATACGGCGGAATGAGGGGGCGTTGTTTTTGCTGGCATATCTGACCTTCTTCGTATATATACTTGGACGGTAAAAGATTTCCGGAATTGGAATTTTATCCTTGACAAATCGTCCATTGTCCATTAGAATTACGTTTAATCGAATAACCCGCCGGCAATGTTAGTTGCGTTAAGCGGGTTTGGCTGTGAAGAGGAATAGTAATTGCAGAAGAGATTCCACAGAGAGAGAGTCCGCGGCTGAGAGATTCTTGGATTGACCTGTGATGAACCTACCTTGGAGCCGCTGTGTGAAAATGCAGCGTTCGTCAGCGTTAATGACGGTTAAGAGAGAACTGCGAAAGGGTCGCAGTTAACTAGGGTGGTACCGCCGAGCTTTTCGGTCCCTTTTGTTGACAGAGGGAGTCGATGGTTTGGTGTTTTTTTATGCCAGAAAAGCGGGCCTGCGTAATATTGAGCAGCAAAGTCTGTTCTGCAGCATAGGAAAATGCAGCCGGGAACTTCCGAACGTGTATATTTAGAATCGCGGGGCAGGGGCCCTGACGGAAAAGAAAAGGAGAAGAGAAACATGGCAAAGGAAAAGTTAGTAAAAAATATCACACCGCGTGATAAAAACTTTGCACAGTGGTACACAGATGTTGTGCGTGAGGCTGAACTGTGCGATTATTCCAGTGTAAAGGGGTGTCTGAATTACCTGCCGAACGGTTATGCGATCTGGGAGCTGATCCAGGCTGACTTGGACAGACGTTTTAAAGAGACAGGTGTAGAGAATGTATATCTGCCGACACTTATTCCAGAGAATCTTCTTGAAAAGGAAGCAGATCATGTGGAAGGATTCGCACCGGAGGTTGCATGGGTAACGCACGGCGGTATGGAGAGACTGCAGGAGAGAATGTGTATCCGTCCGACGTCAGAGACTTTGTTCTGTGATCTGTGGTCTAAGTCGGTACGTTCATATAGAGATCTTCCGAAGGTATGGAATCAGTGGAATTCCGTTCTTCGCTGGGAGAAGACAACAAGGCCTTTCTTACGTTCCAGAGAGTTCCTGTGGCAGGAAGGCCATACGCTTCATGCGACTTATGAAGAGGCAGAGGAGAGAACGATTCAGATGTGGCATGTATATGAGGACTGCTACAGAGAGACGATGGCAATGCCTTTCGTATCAGGAAGGAAGGCAGAGCATGAGAAGTTTGCCGGAGCGCAGGATACCTATACCATAGAGGCGCTGATGCATGACGGCAAGGCGCTGCAGTCTGCGACCAGCCATTTCTTCGGAAGCGGGTTCCCGGATGCGTTCGATATCAAGTATGTGGATAAGAATAATCAGCTTCAGAGCGCTTATGAGACTTCCTGGGGATGGTCCACAAGAAGTATCGGCGGCCTGATCATGGTTCACGGTGACGATGACGGACTGGTACTGCCTCCGCATGTTGCGCCGGTTGAGTGCCGCGTTATTCCGATTGCACAGCACAAAGAGGGCGTTCTCGATAAGGCGCACGCGCTGCTGGATGCTTTGAAGAAGGCCGGATACAGAGTGAAGATCGATGATTCTGAAAAGAGTCCGGGATGGAAGTTCTCCGAGCAGGAGATTCTTGGTATTCCTACGCGTATTGAGATCGGACCAAAGGAGATCGAGAAGAATCAGGTGGTTGTTGTACGCCGTGACAACCGTGAGAAGATCGTGGTGTCCATGGATGAGATCGTTACGAAGCTTAGAGAGATCCTTGAGACGGTTCAGCAGGATATGTATGACAGGGCGAATGATTTCCTTCAGAACCATATCGATACAGCGGTTACCATGGATGAGATGACAGAGAAGTTCAAGGCTAACCGTGGATTCGTGAAGGCTTGCTGGTGCGGTGATCCGGAATGTGAAGGTGAAGTGAAGTATGTGACAGGCGGCGCGGCGACCAGGTGTCTGATCGAGGATGAGGATATGATCTCAGACAAGTGTATCTGGTGCGGAAAGCCTGCGAAGCATATGGCTTACTGGGGCAAATCATACTAATATAGTGGTGATTAAAAAGCTGTTCGGATGCGGACAGCTTTTTTGTTGTATCGGTGGTTGGCGGAGAGTCTGTTAAGGCTGTGTTATGAATTCTGTTACGAATTCTGTTACGAATTTTCAGAGATAAAACAGGGATATGGTTCATACAATAAAATAAGTGTTAGCAGAAGTTGGGATGCTTAGTGAAATTATTGCTGTATATGACGGATTTTATTGTGCCGCTTGTGATCTTCGGAATCGTTTGCTATGGGATCATGATGAAGGTAGACGTATATGACACTTTTATCAAGGGGGCGAAAAGCGGGTTTTTTACTGTGATAAAGATTATGCCTACGCTGGTGGGGCTGATGGTAGCAGTGGGAATCCTGCGGGCTTCCGGGTTCCTGGATTTTCTGTCGGGGTTGATTGGGAATTTTACCCAATATATTGGATTCCCGGGAGAACTGGTGCCGCTTACGGTGGTGAAGATGTTCTCATCTTCTGCGGCTACGGGGCTTCTGCTGGATCTGTTCAAGGAGTACGGAACAGATTCTTATATTGGATTGATCGCTTCTATCAGCATGTCATGCACGGAGACTATCTTCTATACGATGAGCGTGTATTTTATGACAGCGAAGGTGACGAAGACCAGATATACGCTGACGGGAGCGATGCTTGCTACCTTGGCCGGGTTGGCGGCGAGCGTGATTCTGGCGGGGATGTATTAGGGGAGGATAATTCATAAGCAGGTTGGTTAATCCTGCAGCATATCCAAATACATATCCAACCTTGCGTTGATGTATCCAATAAACAGATTTTCCATAGCCGAAAGGTTCCGTTTTACATAATACTCATCAAATGCGTTGTAGTAAGCAATTCGATCTGTAAACTTAATATTGACAGGTGGGTAACCCGCCTTCATTAATTCGAAATTCACAAGCAGTCTTCCAGTTCTGCCGTTTCCATCAGGCAATACCACATTGAGACCCCGCAAGGAAACGATAGTTAATTTCTACTTTTTGCTTACGATCTCTGCCGGTTCCCTCTGCCTGATACACATAAATGCTATCTATCAGCTCCACCAGCATAGAACGGTTCAGCTCGGTTACAGTTTCATACTTACGTATGGTTTCCAGAAATTGATTGGTACTCTGGGTTTTCTTTTCCTCAGCCCTGATCCTTGCTTTCAGGTCATCCCTCTTGTGGGTAAGCTCTTTCTGCTCGTTCTCATAAGCCGCTGACATTTTCTCGAAGCGCTCGTCTGAAATCTTACCCAGGGCGTTCTGCTCAAAGAGCTTCATAATCACATTGTCAATTTCTGCAATCCTCTTTTCAGCTATTTCCAGGTCTTTCCTGAATTGCTTGATCTTTTGGCCGCCGCCTTTTTCACTCAATTCGTGCATTTCCTCAATAAACTGATCGCCTAGGGCCTCCATGCTCTTAATGTGCTTCTGAATGTCGCCCATGACAATCTGCTGTAATGCGTCATACGAGATTGCGTGCGTCGTACAAAGATTGCTGTTTCTCGCATAGGTCCTGCAGCGGAACCGGGGGTTCTCTCCCGTTTGGATTGGAGAACGCCATATTGCGGCCACAGTCCGGGCATTTCACAAGTCCCACAAACATGTTGGGGAAGCCTGTCTTATTAGGCCGTTTCTTCACACTGATAAATTTCTGCACCAGCTCGAAGGTTTCCTTGTCCACGATAGCCTCATGGGTATTTCGGACTATGATCCATTCCTCTTTAGGGACAGATACCAGTTTTTTGTTCTTAAATGATTTTGTCTGTGTCTTGTGAGATACAATATGCCCTAAGTACACTTGATTCTCCAAAATCATTTTTACATTTTTCCCACCCAGTCTGTCGGAAACTTGAATCCGGTGCTTGTGTCCAGCGTGCCGTTCTTCATTGCCCGGTATGCCTGCGGGATTAAGATTCCATCCTCGCATAGTGCCCTTGCAATCTGGTGTACGCTGTTGCCTTGCTTCGATAATTCAAAAATTCGCTTAACGGTAGGCGCTGTTTCCGGATCAACCAACAACTGGCGCTTTCCTGTCATTTTACATTTATAACCTTCCGCGAATATTCCCTGCTTTGCAGGTCAATCTCCGCATAGACCATATCGTTATCGTAAAGCTCTGTCTGGCCCGTCTGAATACAGGCCGTGCCGCGTATCTGGTTTATCCACCTTCCTTTTTGCGTATCAGGGCTTTCGTGAATATGCCCGTGCAGGGAGAGCAGCGGCTGCCTCTCTTTCAGGAACTCGTAAATATCCACAGAGCCTATATCCAAATCCTGATACAAAAGCTGCCCCAGCCTTAACCCGGCAGGAGGCATGTGCATCACATAGACTGTCTGCTGCGGGTTTTCCGGTTCAGGCAGAGCATTCAGGATGTCACACATATATGGAAGCTCTGTCCTTGCGTACTCCAGCCAGTTATATATCCTGTCATAACCGTACTCATTAGAAATACCGGCGATAGGGCTTAGCTGCCTCTGCGGAATATAATGTGTTTCCGTGACAACCCTGTCCTTACAGCCGAAAGGGTGATCTAAAATATGATTCATGCCAATAAATTCATATCCACCGACACGGATCTTTTTGCCGGCTATATTATGAACATTTTCATATTCCCCGCAAACTGTATCAAACAGCCCCTCCACCGACAGAAGATCATCATTTCCTAACATGGCGAGATATGTAATGCCGTTTCTTTCAAGTTCCGAGAAATAGCCTCTCAAAAACTCATTGATGAATATGGGCTGCTCCAGGTGCCTTTCGCCAAGTTTAGGGAGCATATCTCCGCCATTCACAATGATGCTGATATTTTCTCAACGGCAATGTCCAGCGATTTCCTGTATTTGCTTTTATCTCCATGTAAATCTGTAACATATAATATTTTCATATGCATACCACCTTTGTACTATTTCAAAAATCTACCTTTCTGATTATACCATACCGTGGGACAACTTTCAGCGTGTTACTTTGCCTTTTGCCGGAGATAGTGCCGCATTTGTTCCCCCTTCCCGTGATTTCTGTATTCTTTTATCAAAACCACATGAATAAGTCGGGCCTGTTACAGGCTGCGGATAGCGTAACCGCATCATAGCCCCGCATACGCCGCTGCTTTGCCAGAGCAAGCAAACGCCGCAGGAACTCTCCCCAAGTCTTTAGGGAGCCGTGAAGAAGTACCATTATAATCTGTGCCGTTGTCGCGTCCGGCCTGCCACAGCCGGTTTCGTGGGTTGCGTTGATCGCTCGGACAGCCTGAATCCATCACCTCCTTAGGCCGCCTGTCACCGCGCCGCCCCATCTGCCGCTCGGAACACAGAATGAAGTACCTGTAACAGCGTATATTCGATTGTCAAGGAGCAAACGAGGGGCGTGGCAGTTATGACAGTTTTTCAGTTGGGGCGGGTGGTCGCATGTGCGCCGCCACACCCGCCAGGCTTGTCCCGCCGGATAAATATGTCCTTCTATTATTCATTTCATTTTTGAGGGTTATTTTCGGGGGCAGGATTAAATTTCTTCCAGAATTTTTCACAAGCGTCGGAGCCCTCGCTGGATTCCCTCATGCACGGAGCTTACCGCCGAGTGTTCGCTTTTGGCAATTTCGGAAAGGCTCATGCCAAGCAGATAATGCGAGCATATCCGGTTTCGCTGCTTTTCAGGCAACAGGGAAATAGCCCGGTAGAGCCTCGCATGTTCTTCCTCCTGGACCAAGACATCTTCCGGTGCCAGCACAATCACAAGGGCGTCCCGTTCAACATTCTTGTCATAGTCTAAAGAAAAATAAGCCTTATGCCGGTATGTGCGGAGAATGTAGGCAGCCTCCGCCAGCTTATATTCCCTGAGCAGATCAGCCACTTCGTCCGGTACTTCAACAATCGTGCCCTTCGTATAAAGCGGGTAATAATCCCGCAGATTGATTTTTTTCATGGGTAATTCCTCCAATTTCGATTTTTTAGTTGACTGGCAAAATCGAAATCAGAGGGTGGGGAACGGCATCCCTGCATACCTCCAGGAATGAGGACATCCGACTGTCTTGTCCGATGCCCTGATAAGAAAAAGGCGCATACCTGCTTTGTTTTAGGCATGCGCTTAAAAGCATATTTTAACGAATGATAAGGGGAGATGTAGAAAACTGTTGATATAAAAAGCGCCGTAGCTTCTTGGGCTACGGCACTAAATACGATCTGGTTATATTGTTGTCGTTTCTTGCTGAAATGTTGGATTTCCCAAATGTGCATATCTGTCCCCATGTCTGGGGAAGTACAAACAGATCAGTATATTTATAAATCCCCTAATCTGTTAATTGGGATCATTATACTGGATATGAATTTCACTCTCCTTGCACTTTACTTTCAGTTCACTCCAAAATAATCCATCTGATTTAATAATCAAATTTATATCCGACACCACGAATACTGATGATATATTCCGGCATATCCGGCGCCGTTTGAAGTTTTTGCCGCAGACGGCTCATAAGGTTATGGATTGCCTGCGTTGTGACATCTATATAATCCTCACCCCATACGTGGTAGGATATGGTTTCAAATGTCATTACCCGCCTTTTATTTATAATCAGCAGATAGAGGGCATCAAATTCTTTGGTAGTCAACTCTATTTTCTGACCTTTAACATACACTGTCCTTTCCTCCAGGCAAAGGTATAAATTACCTTCCTGAATTTCCGTCAATGACTGATCTAGGCCGTTCGGTAAATAATAACATTCAGAAACAGCACATAAAGGAACTTTGGATGTATTACCTTGCTTCTCTCGTTTACGAATATTGATAAAGTTTTTCTTTTATTTTACCTTATTACAGAGAAAATAGCTTAAAAATAAGCAGATTTAGTGCGAATATTTTTTACCTTTCAAAACTGAGCTTTCATGAAACATGAGATTATTGCATTGTCGGATGGGACTTTCGCCGTTTTTATCACTTATCCTGTGACTTGTCTGCCCCGAATACCACATAGCTCCCCTACATGCAGGCTTGCTACCGGGACACTGGCGGATTCAGTTCCACTACGCCCGTACTTCCTTAATATCGAATGGCGCCAGTCTGGCGCCACAGCTAATAAGTATTCTTTTCGCTGTCTTGCCAGTGACGTTTTGTAAAGGACTTTTTAATCAATTTCACAAAAAATTCGCACTTCCAATGTCTGATAAAGCCCATTCCATGAATTTCATTTGATTTTTCTTTGGCAGTCGAATATAATACAAGTAGGGAAATCCCTACTTTCCATATTTCAGGAGGTGAAAGATATGTTAGCAAACGCTTTTGTTGACAACGCAAAGGTCATGGCCAAAGGGCAGGTCACAATCCCAAAAGATGTCCGTGAAGTGCTTGGCGTGGCAAGCGGAGACCGTATTTCTTTTATTGTGGAGGGCGGCACTGTCCGTATCGTTAATTCGGCTGTCTATGCCATGCAGATGCTCCAGGGGGAAATGGCAGGCGAAGCAGAGCGGGCCAGTCTTACATCTGACGATGATGTTATGGCGCTTGTAAAAGAATTGAGAGACGAGGACGAAAACGCATGAGAGTTCTGATTGATACGAATGTCCTTATATCTGCGGCACTCCGTGTCAACAGCGTTCCCTATCAGGCTTGAAAAATCCAAAGATTATGACACCGGTTGAATTTCTCAACATGAATTAAAAACAGCTTTGTACGGCAGGGCCGGGACATTTTCTGCTGTGGCTGTAGTATCTGCTGCTTTCTGCCTTCTTTTTTATATCCTTATTTCAATAACCATTTTCCGCCTCCATGCGCTCATCTTTTGAGCAACTCTCAAATTCTTTGGCTAAATTATAATAGACTTCATATTCCCGAATCAGGCTATCGTCAGCATTTCTTTCAATCTTTATACAGTATAAACGAATTCTTTATCTTATGCAACGCCTTTTAGAACATTCGTTCTCTGTATCCACCTGACTAAAAATTTTCAATTTTCCATTGAAAAACCGCAAATTCTCGTCTATGATATTCATATGAAATTTTAATATGAATTGATGTGAGAAAAAATGCGAAACTCGCAAAAAGTACGACTGATCATAACCTATGCTTTATTTTATACCGCCTACATGTCACTGTTTCCTTTCCTGACCATGTATCTTTTGTCTCTGGGGTATGATAAAACCGCAGTTGCAGCCGTTACCACCAGCACGGCACTGGGTAATTTTTTGATACAGGATACTGTAGGAAAGTATGCCGGGCGAATACAGTCTGCAAAGAAGTTTTTAAAAATTCTTCTTCCTGCCTCAGTGTTCGTTACGGGTCTTCTGTATTTTATACACGGAAACATCTTTCGAGTTATTTTGGCGGTTCTTCCTGTAACTCTTTTAGATTTTTCGGCCATGGGCCAGCTAGACGCGTATACTCTTACAGCATCTAATGTGAATTCCTCTGTCCACTACAGTACTATGCGGGCTGTTGGCGGGCTGACCGGCGCTGGCGCCAGTGCATTATTGGGGATCGTTTACGAAAAAACCGGACTGAGCTTCATGTTTTTTGTTCATGGCGGGATGATGTTTCTGTCCGCCCTTTCATTATGGTCTCTTCCCGAGGCAAAAAGGCAGTCTCCTGACGGATTCTCCCAACAAAAGATGACACCTGACAAAGCAGAGTCCCGGGCGGATTCTCTGATATGGTTTCCCGTATTATTCTCCGGATGCCTGATATTTCTTGGATGGAGAGCAAACATCATTTATCTCCCGGTTCTTCTCAGAGAAGCCGGAGGGACAAGCATCCACCAGGGAACGGCAATGGCGATCATGA
>ERZ808024.438-NODE-438-length-18236-cov-8.892560_pt1 | contig 18236 bp, 14 predicted proteins | sample MGYA00380181_ERZ808024 | MGnify/ENA primary metagenome ERZ808024 (study PRJEB31490, sample SAMN06133413) | mouse gut metagenome | isolation source: Z2_1 | host: mice | place: China: Chengdu | collected 2015-05 ...
GCATGGTTCTCATGCAGCCCTACCCATTGCCTGCGACGCTTTTAACGCTCGGACTGTGGCGGTAAGGGAGTATCATTATATATTCTGCGCTGTCGTCGCCCGCAAGCTGCTAAACTTGCTCCCCGGCGCGGTGTTGGTCGCTCGGCTGTCCCAGCGGGGGAAAGAAAACCCCGCCGGGATAGCGTCATGGCGCACCCGCTGTCTGGCTCGGCGCAAAAGGGACGTATCCGATCTGCCCTATGCTGCGCCGCCGTTATCTTGCGCCGCTTTCTTTGTCAAGGTGCTTAAAAGGTTCTGCTGGGGGGACGGGCAGCGGAAAGGGGGACGCTGCCTGTCCTAAATCAGCTTAAACCTCGAATGAAAGGACAGCCCGCATAAGCCGTGACCGTAAACGGTCGCGTATGTCCTCGTCTATGCCCCAATAGGTATTGCCGCGCTCGTCGCGGAATTTTCGCATAGACAGGGACGCTATGTAGCTTTCGTAGTGCTTGACGACAATCGCCATAGCTTCCGGGTCGCCCTTTGTTGCGGCTATGATTACCGGGTAAGGCAGTAAGCCGCTTTCAGCGTTTTCATTGTTGCTACCCTTTGTAATCATAGGCGTGTTCCTCCAAATAGCGTTTTAACAGCTTCATAGAGCTTGTCCGGCGGGTCTGTACTGTTGTCCTCGGAATGTTGCAGTATGTCGCAATTTCCCGTTCGCTCATATCAAAGAAATAATACAGCAGTACGGTTTCCCGTTTTTCGTCCGACAGACTGTGCAGGGCTTCGGAAAGCAGCTTCGCGGTAATTTCCTTACCGCCGATAATGAAAGACTTTTCCGCTTCATCATCTGTAAAATACTCGTCGCAGACGTAAAGCCTGTTTTCTTCCTCTGGCGGCAGATCGGAAAAAGTAACTTCGCGTAATTGCCGCTGCTTTGTGTCCCTGTGGGCGTTCATAGCTTCATTCTTCAACGCCCGCTTGCAAAAGCCATTAAAAGCACAACGGATTTGCCATTGGGTACGATTAGGTTCGTTCATGTTCTCACCTCCTTTCGCAGCCGCGAAAGCGGGTGATTTTTTCTGATGTCCCCTTTCGTAAACCCTCAAACCATAAAAATTAAAATTGGACGTTGGTTTCGGGAAATTTCTTAAAAAAACTTTTGAGAAAATACAAAATGCGCCCGTCTGAAAAATACAGACGGGCGCAAAGGAATTGTAAGCAGTATTCAGTTGATTAGACAGTTCATATTCATGGGTAGAATTTTCCCCGGCGGTGGACGGGCTTTTTTTGATATGTCAATGAACGTCGGATTTTGTCGATACGGTATGTGCTTCACGGCGGCTACCTCCTTTAGCCGCCGCTTTTAACAGTGAAACCGCGTCATTTCTTGAGAAGATAAAAAAGAAACGGCGGCTTTGATCTCTCAAAAGCCGCCGTGTAAGAATAGGCGCGTGAAAATACCTCTGCTGTACGACGGCTTTTTTTCTTTTGCCGTCGTGCGGCAGAAAACTATTATTCAGTTACAGATTTCTGGAACAGAATCCATGTGCTGATAAAATAACATATTAGCAATATGACAAGAATACCAATCATAGCTCCTACTTGTGTTAGCAACGCTCCAACACCTATATAGGCGAATATTTGTACCGATATTGTTTCAAAGAAGTATGCAATAACAATGATTGACACAAATGCTGCAATAGTAATCGGCAAGCCAAACCATACAGCTAATTGCTTCAAAATTAAATGGTCTGCTTCTTGTTGATCTACACCAAGCTTATGAAGTACACCAAATCGGTATTTATAGTGGGCTGCGTCTAAAAGCTGCTGCAAAGAAAGAATAGTAAGGCAGATAACCATTAAAACAACTGCACTATATATCATTGTCGCTTGTAAAACAAAGTTCCCGGCGATTGAACTATTGATTTGTTGTGTACTCGTTCTTATATAGTATTGAACTCCATTTCCATTATCCGGCTTTTCGGGATATTTTTGAGCAAAAGTGTTTTCAAGATAAATTGCTTCATTATATGGTACTGCGGTTTCTGTTTTCACATATCGGTTTCGCATAACAGAAAGGAGATTGTTGCAAATGCTATCCGGGAAAACATATATAACATCCGTGTACGAATTATAAACAGTTTCACCAATCGCTTCTAAATGATAAGCATTTTCCGCAAGGCTTAAAGTACCCATATCTGTTGATATAACAGTATGATTACTTAAAAATTCATTTCGATCTTCCTCGGTTGCTATTGTCTGCCATTGTGTTGTAAATTCTCCCTCATTTAAGAAAACCTGTTCATATCCAAGCATTTCCCGCAAAGCGTTATAGTCAGAGAGAGAGATTGCCACAATGGGAAAATCAAATTTAATCCGTTTATGAAAATCTTCTTGATTGGGTAAATATAAGTCAAAAGTGCAATCATACGTTACCGCAATATTTTTTTCGGCAAGAAAAGTAGTGACAAGTTCGTAATTGCCCTTTGGTAAGTCCTCTATCTCGTACACATCATTGTAGCGTGTGCTGATTTGAACATCATACAGAGAACGTATATCTAAATACCCCGAAGCCCACCCGGTTAATGCCGGAGCTGCCACAAACAAAAATACAGATAGCACTAATGTCAGGCAAATCAATGTCATTGTTTTAGAGGTGGTATTCAGCTTTGAAATAATCTGTCCAAAGAAAAACAAATTAGTTCCTCGATATTTACGTTTTGAGGATTTTTCTTTCCATTCAGAAAGCAAATTACTTACCAAATAAATAATACAGCAAATCCAAAAGGCTACATCAACAAGCAAGAACATCATATAGCTGTTCAGTGTACCCGCACCAATTACAAGCATATATGTGTTTTGAATGATAGGAACGCTTGCAGCAAACCCAGTATTTATAAGCGAAAATATAGCAGCAACAAGGATATATCGGTTGAAGCTCCATTTCTTATGCACAACATACCATACAACACTTAAAAGAAAAGATATTGCTGGAACAATGATATTTCCCCAAAACATAATGTGTACGGGGATAGGAAAACGAGAATCAGAATAAAAATACATTTTTGATGTTCCCGTAGCTACCACAAGTATGAGAAAAATCATATATAAAATTGAAATTACCCGCATATAGCGGCTTCTTTTGATATGTGGATCATTCTGCTTATCTGCATAGAGCATATCAATGATTTTTATTTTTCGTATTGTGTGGACGTTGAACAACCCCATAACCAAAAGACTTAATGAGAAAAAGCATATTGTTAAAATAACCGTATCGGGAAATAGTGTCCAAGATAATTTGTAGCCTTGCCCGTAGGTAGATAGCAACATACCTGTTATAAACTGCGAGCAGAACACACCTAAAGAAATACCAATAACGATTGATACCGCTCCCATTAAAAAGGTTTCTGCAAAGAATATCCACGCGACAGTCTTTTGTTCCATTCCCATGACAGATTGAATGGCGAACTCTTTTTGCTTCCTCCGTAGCATATAGTTGTTCACATAGCGTATAAGGAACAATAGCAACAGGGTCACTGCACAAATTGCCATTTTCAATCCGTCACTTACTAAAGTAAACTCATACTCTGTCCCAATGTCAGGATTATAATACTTGCTTGTAATGGACAGAAACGCATAGAACAGCATGACGCAAATTGTCATGGTGATAACATATACTAAATAATCCTTTGCTGAACGCTTTGCATTTTTGAAAACTAATTTAGCATACATCTGTTTGTCCACCTCCTATCATAGTGAGGACATTCAGAATTTTATCAAAAAAAGCTTTACGGGCATTATCGCCTTTTAGCAGTTCTGTAAAAATCCGTCCGTCTTTTAAGAACAATATTCTATTTGCATAACTCGCGGTAAATGCGTCATGTGTTACCATGAGGATAGTTGCACCAAGCTGTTCATTTATGCTTTGTATTGTAGATAACAGCATTTGCGATGAATGACTGTCTAATGCTCCGGTCGGTTCGTCTGCCAAAATTAGTTTTGGGTTATTTATAATTGCTCTTGCACAAGCGCAACGCTGTTTTTGACCGCCGGACACTTGATAAGGATATTTGTCTAAAATATCCGCTATGGATAATGTCCTTGCAATGCTTTCTACGCGGGTATCAATTTTTGCGGCGGGTACTTTATTGATCGTAAGAGCAAGTGCAATGTTTTCAGAAATAGTCAGTGTATCTAACAAATTGAAGTCTTGAAAAACGAAGCCTAAGTTGATACGGCGGAAGCGTGCAAGCTCTTTTTCTTTTATTTCTGTAACATCCGTCTCATCCAAGTAGATATGCCCTGCGCTTGCTGTATCAATAGTAGATATGCAATTAAGCAGCGTTGTCTTGCCAGAGCCAGAAGCTCCCATAATGCCGATAAACTCGCCTTTTGCAACTGAAAAGCTAATGTCGTCTATGGCTTTTGTAATATTCCCCTCATTGCCATAATATTTTTGGATATGTTCTAATCTCAAAATCTCATTCATAATGTCTACCTCCAAAGCCATTGTAAACGAAACCGGCTCTCGTTTGTATCAAGTTTTCTTACAGAGTTCTAACAAAAATGTAAGAAGTGCAGTAGCTTTAACTCTGCACTTGATGTATATAGTGGTTGATATTGAAAGACAAGATGACTGTTGTACCGTTTGTATTAGAAACAAGATCAAGCCCTATTCCCAATTTGTCGCATAGACGTTTGCAAAGATAAAGACCAATTCCTGTGGCATTTTGTCTAATTCTACCATTTTCACCAGTAAAACCCTTTTCAAAAACACGGGGCAAATCATTTGCAGAAATGCCAATACCATTATCCTCTACATACAAACAAATTTTGTCGTTCTGTTGCTTTGAATAAATGTCTATTTTGAACTGTTCTGTACGATATTTTACCGCGTTTATAATAAGCTGATTGAGGATAAACCTAACCCACTTTTCGTCAGAAAATATCATATAGTCAACCTTTGAAACATTTATAGTAACATTATTTTTCGTAAGCAAATACTTATTATCTGCAATGGCGTTATGCACAATTTCAAGTAAACGTATTTCATGTATTGAATAGTCCTTTTCGGTATGTTCACTTCGAGCATAGTAAAGCGTTTGTTCTGTATAGCGAGTAGTTTTTTCTAATTCTACCAACAATTCTCTTGTGAAAGGATATTGATTATTCTCACATAACAATTTCATAGCAGTAATCGGTGTTTTTATCTCATGTATCCATTGTTCAATATATTCTTTATAATCAGCACGTTCACGTTGGATAACTTCAATATGTTCTAACATGGATTTTTCGGCGGCTTTTAGCAAGAAATAAAATACTTGATCGTCCGCACGTTTAGGTATTTTCATCAGTTCCGGGATTAAATATTGTTCCCTTAGCTGTTCTTGAAATCGAAGTAGTTTAACCATTTCTTTTTTTCGTTTTTGATAGGCAAATATCATAATAGTAGCACAAATCAATATCCATGCAAAAAGGATTAAGAGTATGCTATCCAAGCTATTACCAACAGCTAATAGAAAAAAGGAAAGCGTCAGCATACATAACAGTTGAAATATTAAAAAGGGAAGTTTATTTTTCCAATACAGTTTCCCGTTCATAGTGTGTACCCCTGTCTGTGTTTTGTTTTGATAAAATCATTTAGTCCAATGGACGCCAATTTGTCACGAATACGGTTAATGTTCACGCTTAAAGCATTATCATCAACATATAGCTGATTATCCCATAAATAATCAATAATATCGTTTCTTGAACATATCTTTCCGGCATTGTTGAAAAGAAAGTAAAGAACTTTTAACTCATTCTTTGTAAGCTCTACTTTTGAACCATTATATTCGATTGAGCTGCTTTCTAAATGCAGAACAGCACCCTGCCATTCATAATCTGTATGCTGTTGAACTTCATATACACGCTTTAGCAAAGAAGCAATCTTCGCAAGTAGAATAGCTGTATTATACGGCTTTGTAATAAAAGCATCACCGCCCAACATGATACTGTTCAGCTCGTCCATGTCAGTGTCACAACTCGTTACAAAAATAATCGGAACATTTGAAAAGCCCCGTATTTCTGAACAAATTGAAAAGCCGCTAATATTAGGCAGCTTTATATCCAAAATAATTAAGTGCGGCTTATATACTTTAATATCCGCAATGGGATTGGCAAAATCAGATATGGCGCACACATCATATCCATTGCCAATCAATAGCTTTTTTAATTCTGCCTGTATCACAACATCATCTTCAATAATCATAATCTTATTTGCGTTCATGTTTTATCCTCCTGTCAACGGGTTTCAATGCGTCCTTTGGTATCAGCCACAAGCGGCTGAATTTTGCCACGCCCGGTATGCGGTTTTCCTCACATAGCTTTTGCACCCGTCTTTCTGAAATGCCCCATTTCTTCGCCGCTTCCGGGGCAGAAATATACTCTAACATCTTCATTCACCCTTTCTCTAATCTCTATCAGTATAATTATATGCGTCCAGCCGAATAACTTCAAGATACTTTTTGTTAAGTTTGGGAATTATTTTGGCTAACTGATAGAACAGTGTAGACATATCAAAAAAGAAAGATGAACAGTAAAATGTAATAGGGTGAATGAATATGGCAAAAAGACCAGTACCACGATACGACTTTAAGGCTTTTGGGGAAGCAATCAAGACAGCCCGGAAAGGGCGCAAGGAGAGCCGGAAAAAGGTATGCGATGAAATGTATATATCCCCGCGCTATCTTGCGAATATTGAGAACAAGGGGCAGCACCCCAGCTTACAGATATTCTTTGAGCTTATGCTGCGTTACAATATCTCGGTAGACCAATTCCTTTTGGAGCAGCCCGCCGGGAAGAATACCCAGCGGCGGCAGCTTGACGCTCTGCTGGACGATATGAGCGATACGGGAATACGGATAGTTACCGCAACGGCGCGGGAGATCGCAGAGGTTGAGGGTGAGGGAGAATAACCACTGTCCGGCTAAAATTGAATAGCGGCTAAAGAAGCGTTGTAATCTTTTTTGAGATTGCAGCGTTTTTCTTTTGTAAAAGTCCGTCATTTTCGGTTTTTTCGGTGTTGTAGGTAGTAGGAAGAACTTTCGTAGCAAGCATAGGAAAAGAGTACCCTTTTCCGTATTTCTGCCCGCCCGGTCGGTCAGAAATGGCTTGTTGGGAAGTGTCCCAAACCCTCTATGAGAACGGAAAGGAGCGAAAAACCATGAACGGACGCAAAAGGACGGTACAGGTCAAATTCTATGTGACAGAGGAAGAAAGAAAACTGATTGAGGAAAAAATGAAGCTCGTCCCCACAAGCAACATGGCGGCATATCTGCGCAAGATTGCCATTGACGGGTACATTATCCAAGTAGACCACACGGACATAAAGGCAATGACAGCGGAGATACAGAAAATCGGTGTCAATGTTAATCAGATCGCACGTCGCGTAAACGCGACGGGAAACGCCTATAAAGAGGATATAGAGGAAATTAAGGGGGTGCTTGCGGAGATATGGCGGTTACAAAGATTAAGCCTGTTAAAAGCACTCTAAGCAAAGCCCTTGACTATATCGAAAACCCGGACAAGACGGACGGGAAAATGCTGGTGTCCTCTTTTGGGTGCAGCTATGAAACGGCAGATATTGAGTTTGGCTATACCCTCTCACAAGCGCGGGATAAGGGAAACAATTTAGCTTTTCACTTGATACAGTCCTTTGCGCCGGGGGAAGTGGACTATGAGAAAGCCCATGAGATCGGGCGGCAGCTTGCCGACGCGGTAACTAAAGGGCAGCATGAATATGTACTCACGACGCACATTGACAAGGGGCATATCCATAACCACATTATTTTCTGCGCGGTCAACTTCGTAGATCATCACAAGTACGTTTCCAACAAGCGGACGTATTACGGCATACGGAATATGAGCGACAAACTGTGCCGGGACAACGGGCTTTCCGTGGTCGTCCCCGGCAAGGGCAGCAAAGGAAAGAGCTATGCGGAGTACCAAGCGGAGAAAACCGGGACAAGCTGGAAAGGCAAGTTAAAAATTGCCGTGGACGCGCTCATTCCCCAAGTTTCCAGTTTTGAGGAATTATTGCAGCGGTTACAGGCGGCGGGCTATGAAATCAAACCGGGAAAATATATCTCATGCCGCGCACTGGGACAGGAACGCTTTACCCGCCTTAAAACCCTCGGCGCAGACTATACAGAGGAAGCCATAAGGGAACGGATAGCGGGCAAGCGTACCCGTGCCGCCAAAGCTCCAAAGGCAGAGCGCAAGGGCGTTAATCTTCTCATTGATATTGAGAACAGTATCAAGGCACAACAAAGCCGGGGCTATGAACAGTGGGCGAAAATCCACAATCTGAAACAGGCGGCAAAGACTATGAACTTTCTCACCGAAAACAGGATTGAGCAGTACGCCGATCTGCTCACCCGGATAGAGGAAATCGCCACGGCAAGCGAAAAGGCAGGGGACAGCCTAAAGGACGTGGAAAAGCGGCTTGCGGATATGGCAGTCTTGATTAAGAATGTCACTACCTACCAAAAGACAAAGCCCCTCTATGAAGCCTACCGTAAATCCCGGAACAAGGAGAAGTACCGGGCAGAACATGAACGGGGTATTATCCTCCATGAAGCGGCGGCAAAGGCACTAAAGGCGGCGCAGATCGGCGGCAAGCTCCCCAGCGTCCCCGTTCTGCAAGCAGAGTATGAAAAGCTCCAAGCGCAAAAAGAAAGCCTTTACGCCGACTATGGCAAGCTGAAAAAACAGGTTGCGGAGTACGACGTTATCAAGCGGAACATAGACAGTATTTTACAGGCAGAGAAACAGCCGGAACGGGAACGGCAGACAGAGCGCGGATAAAAGCACAAAAAAAGAGCCGGGACGCGGCAGCTTTTCAGTAGCCACCGCGCCCCGGTTTTCTCATGGTGCAGAGATTGGATTGTTACGCAATAGAACGGCATTTTCGGGGGTAAAGGTATAAATCCCTTGCCGCCTTATTTTCCCGCCCGGAAAGCCGCATAAATCAAGGCTTATTTCGCCCCTATCGCGTCACATTCGCCCGTAGCTTCCTCATGCGCTCGGCGGTCTGTCTGCGGGTGATACGTTTCCGGCAGTCCGGGCAGTAGATCGCCCGGTTAGAGCTGGACGCAAAAGGTGAGCCGCACACGCTACACCGCCGCATATCCTCCGCATGGTAAAGCTCGGCGTACAGCTCTTTATCTGCGGGCAGTACGGCGATACGGAACCATTTACAGAGCAGGGAATAGGAAATAAGCTGCGGGCATACGCACTCGTCCCCGTCGTCCAGCAAGATACAGTTTCCACTATCATAATTGCAGCACGTCCGGCGCACAAGGGCGTTGACTTTCCGGCTTTGGGGCGGCGTTAGCCGCTTAATGTCGCTCATACCTCGTCGGCGGGGTAAAGGGCAAGCCCCGCAAATTCCGCTTCGGTCATGCGCCCTACTTTGGCAAGGGTACGGGCGGCAAAGTCCCGCATTTCCCCCTCCATAAAGGGCAGCGCGGCGTTCATAGCCACCAAAAGCCCCTCCTTGCTGCCTATCATGTAGATACTCAAAAGGTTGGTTTCCTCAACCGTAAAATGATTATATGTGTTCATGCTCATACCTCCAATCCGTGATTTTTTGTTTTCGCCGCCGCTTTCTTTGGGGCGGTTCTCTTTTTGTCCTGTGTAAGCTGCGCCCGGACAGAGGGGCGGGGCTTTTTTATCTGTCTGTCCCGGTTCTCGTCCTTGCCGATCAGCGCGTATGTGCCGTAGCTGTTCTTGATTTGTGAGAAAGCAAGGGTCTTATAGGGCAGCATGGAGAAAAGGCGTTCCGTGTCCTTTGTGGAAGCAAGCCGCATAAAGGACGGGGACAGCTCCACCATGAAATGAGATTTATCCGGGCTGTTGGGGGCAGACAGCTTTTTCATGTCTGCCACAATGCGCCGCGCTTCCCGTTCGATCATGCCCTCATGCAATGCCGCGATATGCTCCTTAAAATCCCCCGGTTTCAGTTTATCCCGGCTTTCCTTTTCCTCCCGTAACAGAAATTGCAGGGCTTCCGGGTCTTTGGGCTGTACCTCGAAGCGTTCAAACTCCCCAAGCTGGGGGTCGGGATAACCGTCAAAGCGTCGGTCTGCGGGCTGCTCCCGCGTCCCATGCTCATAAACAAGTGTTACCGTCCCGGCGGCAAGAGTATTGTCCTTGACGCGCTCATAGTGCTTTTCATAGTCCAGCTCATACAGGTTGCCCTTGATCTTCCCGCCCTCTGTCCCTGTCAGTTCCACGGCATACGCAAGAATAGGGTCGCGGCTCTGCTCCTTGTAATAACGCCATGTATTGTGCGGGGCGGTGTCGCTGATGAAAACGTCACGCTCCCGGAAACAGTACGTCCCGGACGGGCGGGAAAGCCACAAGAGGGTTTTATCCTCCTTGCTGGGGCTTGCCGCCTTTTCCGCAATGATCTGTTTGTCAATGTCAAAATCGCTCTGATAAAATCCCGTGTTCTGTTTCAGAATGGCTTCAAGGGAAGCCAGCACGTCCACATTTTCAAATTTATTCCGTTTCCCCATAGGGTCAGCTCCTTTCCAAGTCCTGCGACTTACTTCTTGCCTGTTTCTTCTGCGCCGCCCGTTCCTTGTCGGCTTTAAGCTGCGCCCGGATAGAGGGCTTCTTTTCCGGCTTTTTCCCCGGCTCCGTTTTCTTGCCCTGTTCCTTATCCGCTTTCAGTGCGGCGGCATACTCGGCAAGGGAGATCTGTTCGCCGCTTCTCGCCTTTGCTTCCAGCTCGTCGGCGGTAGGGGTGGGCGTGTTGTTGATGATACCGTCAAAATTGTTGTCGTTCTGCTCGATAGCGTCCTCGATGTGCTTTAAGGGGTTTACCTTTTCCGGCTGTTCTGCGGCAATCGCAAACGCCTGTGTCCCGTTCCCCATAATGAGATATTTTCCGTCCTCCGACGTGTGGTGAAGCCCGTACCCGGCTTCCCGCATTTGCTCGGCGGTCATATCGGTTACAGAAAAGCTTCCCCGTGGCGTTCTGATCTGCTCCCCGGTCATGCGGGTGTCGGGGGTAAGCTGCGGGGTCTGCTCCTGTAAAAACTCCGGCACTTCCCGATAACCGTAACTGTCTGCATAGTGGGCGGTGTCCTGTCCGTTCTGATGAAGCACTACCACGTCAGAGGTTGAAAGGCTGTGTCCCTTAAAATCTTTCGGGTGGTCGATATTGAAACGGACGGAAATATCTTCAAGCGTCATATCCGGCGCAAGTGGCGCGGTATAGATAAGGTCATAATTTGCCGCTTCCACGGAAAGCCCCGCCGCCTGTAAGCGGTCGTAAGGTTCAAAGCGGTAGTCCCTTGTTTCGTCGCCGCGCTTTAGCTGGTAAATAGAAAAGGTGTCCTTGTCCGGCTCTTTCTCTGCGGCGGTTGGCTCCGGCGTTTCCTGTCCCGGCTCGGCTGCGGGCTGTGCTTCCTGTGCCTTTGCATAGAGTTCTTTCACGTCGCCCTGTGTCAGCTCCCCGGCTTCCAGCTTCCCCAAAAGCTCCCGGCATTTCTCCGGCGTTCCTATGTAGAGAATGTCCCCCAGCTTTGCCATGCCGTTTTCCTGTGTCACATACTCCTGCAAGATAGAGCTGTTTTCCGGGTTGTCGCTGTATGGGTTCTGCCGCACCTTATAAATGCTTTCCGGCTCAAAAGGTTTCTCCGGCGTGTCCGTGGTTCCCGGCTCTGCGCCCTGTGTTTCCTCCTGCGGCTGCTCCTGTGCGGCGGCTTCCTGCCTTGCCCGCTTCTGTAACTCGGTGGGGCGTTCCCCGGTAAGGGGCTGTATGCACTTAATACGGTCGGCGGCGTAGATTGCATTGTCGTTTAGCTGCCGCTGCCATGCTTCCGCGCTGGGCGCATAGCGGAAGCCGTTCCCTTTGAGTTCCTCCCGTATCTCCTTATCCGGCTTTTCATCAAAGAAAATCTGCAAGCGGTTATCTGCTGTGTTGGCTTCCACACGTCCCCCGTCAAACTCCCAGCCCACATATCCAAGCTCTTTCCTGCGGGTGAGGGCGGTAATGCGGTTTTTCAGCCTGTGGATTTCCGCGTTGTTGTTGGATAGCTGGTAGCTCTCAAAAGGTTTCGGGTTCGCCCGGTAGCTGCCGGACATGGACGCTTTCAGCTTTTCGATCTGCTCCGGGGATAAATGGGGGCAGCCGTCAAGGGTCTTATTCTTTCGGTAGTAGGCGTTGACCGCTTTCATGGTTTCCTGCAAGGCTTCCAGCTTTGCAAGTTTGCTTTCCAGCTTAGAAACGGCGTTGGGGTCGTCGGCACTGATACCGCCCATGCCCGTACTGCGGATTTTGTCAAGCAAGCCCTGTATCTCCCGGTATTCCTCCATGTTCTTATCTGCGGCGGCGTTCTGCTTTTCCTTTTTACGGACAGGGAAATTGCTTCCCCCGGCAATCATAATGGACGGGACGCGGGCGGTGATCTCATAGCCCTTATTCATGTTCGCCGCCAGCTTCCGGGCGTAAGCGTCAAGCAATCCGTCAATCCTTTCATGGAAAGAGGGGTCAACACGCTTTTTCTGCCTTGCGGCAATCTCGGCGGCTTCGTCTACATAGTGGCGGTATTCTGCCGTTGCGCTTCCGGGCTTGTAATCGGAAAAGCTGATTGCTTCCTTTGCGCGGCGGGCGGCGTTCTCATTGATCGGGTAGTATGTAACCGTTGTTTCCGTCGGCTCCGGGGTGGAAGTCTGCGCCGCTTCGCTGGTGGTTGGCTCTGCCTGTTCCGATGTGTCTGCCTTTTCGGAAGCGGGGCTTTCCGGCTCCTGCGGCTTTTCCTGTGCTTCGGGATCTCCCGGCTCCTGCGGTTCGGCGGTCTGCGCTGCTTCCGGCTCCTGCGCGGTGTAAGGCTCGTACCCGTTGGCGGCGTATTCCTCCACGGTCATTCCCGCGTCTGCCGCTTCCTGTGCGATTTCTGCCTTGACGTGTTCCTTGTAGGCGGCAAGCTCCACGTCAAAATCTTTGAGCTGTGGGACGGGCGGCAAATGGTATTCGCCTTGATTGATAAGCCCCCGGCACTCGGCAACGTAGGCTTGCATGGCGGTATGGTAGGCGGTTTCCGTTGGGGTAAGGCTCTCCCCGGCTTGCAAGGCTCCTCCGGCGATACGCTCCATTTCGGATAAGTTACAATGCAGTTTCAGATAGGGGATAAACTCATTCAGCAGCATTGCCCGGTGTTCCTTGTCAGCTTCCAGTGCTTCCTTGCCCTCATGCTGTAAAAGATAGTTTTCCCAATTCGGATCATTGGCATAATAGGTATGGTACTTTTCGATATGTTCTATCAATGCGCCCTCCCCGTCGCCTAAATCCTGCCGCCCCTCGTAGTGGTCGGGTATGCCGTTCATCACATAATCAATGCGGAACTCCGTTTTATCATATCCGGGGCTTGCAAGGTTCGCTTCGTCAATGGCTTCGATAAGGGCATTGGCACGGGACAGGGGGAATGTGTCGCCCTCCCGTAGCTGGGGGCTTTCGCTCCAAAGGATTGTGACGGTCGGCTCTGCGGCAAGGTCGGGTGTCGGCTCTTTTTCTGCTTCCTGTGCTTTTGCGGCTTCCCGTTCCTTTTGCAACTCCGCAAAATGCCCGTCAATGGTGTTGATGATCTCGGCGGCGGTGGCGCGGATTGTTTCAAGGGAAATTTTCAGCTCCGCAAGCTCCCGCCCGCTGCTCCACCCGGCGACGTACCCAAAGGAATAGTCGGACGTGTCAAGCCCGTAGTGCTGGCACACGGTATAGGCGATACTTTCCGCCTGTACCTCCCTTGTCCTGCGGTCGGGTCTGTCCGGCTGTTCCGGGGCGTTAAGGTCAATGTCGTGCAGCTTCGCGTGGGCGATCTCATGGATAGCGGTCTTTAGGTTCTGAAGCTGGCTCATGCCCTCGTCAATGGCAATGCGCTTTTCCTCTAAATGATAGTAGCCGTGGGCTGTCCCCTCGATCTTCTCAAAGCCCATAGGCACGGGAGAGGTCTTTTCCAGCGCGGCGAAAAAATCCTCGTATTGTTCCACGTCCCCGGTCAGCTCGTTTGCGGAAATGCTGGGAAGCTCCCGCCCCTCGGTCTGCGACACGTCAAAAACGGCGACAACTTTATAAGCGGGGATTTGGATTTCCTTTGTTTCCGTGACGGGCTTCCCGTCTTTGCCGATCACCGTCTTTCCCGTCTGCGGGTCTTTCTTCTCTACCTCCTGCCGGATTTTGTACGGCGACGGGGCAAGTATGCGTATGCCCTTTTCTCCGCGTATCACGTTCCGTCCAAAGTTATTTTTCCATGCGTTAAATCCGGCGATAAGGGAAGCGTCGGGCTTCTGCATGGCGATCAGCAGCGTATTGTTGAAGCTGTAATTGTGGAACTTTGACATGACTTGCAGATATTCCTTGTAGCGTTCGCTGTCAAATAATTCTGTAATTCCCTGCTCCAAGCGGTCTGTGATTTCTTTCAGCTTTTCAGCGGGTTTGTCGGCGGTAAGAATAATCGGGTTCACCGGGCGCGGCTGGGCTTCCGGCTGCGGCTCCTGCGGGGCGGCTTCCTGTTCCGGCACGGCTTCGTCCTTTTCCAGTTTATCCGGGGTAGGGCGTTCCGGCTCCGGGAAGCTCATAACCTTGTATTCTTTCGGTATGTCATTGTCCCGCCCTTTGTACCACTGTGAAAAGGTGTTGCCGTTGTTGTAGATATAGCCTTGATCGGTAAACTGTCCCCGGTCTTTCTGTACCGCGTCCCGCCCGTATTCCTCATACTTGAAATACTTCTTTGCTTCTTCGGGCAGCTCCAATTCGTCCAGCTCGTCAATGAGGTAATAGCCGTAGTCGGCTTCGCTGCGGACAGTGGGGTATATCCAGTAGCAGTCAAGGTTTTGCGCAAGGTTGATAAGGTCTTTCACGCTCCCGGCGTGTTCCCCCAGCGTTACCGCCGCCGTGAATTTGTCCCTGTCCTCGTCGCTCTGCATTTCTAAGAGCTTGCCTAAATAATTCAGCTCGTCAATGGTGCTGCCCTGTATCACGGAAAGCGGCACGTCAAAGGGCTGCTTCTCGGTGTTTGCAAAACCGTTGATGAAAAAGTCCTGCGGGTTCTCTGCGGTAATACCGACGCTTTTCATGGCGGCGTGAAGCTGCTCCGCGGTGGTCGGTATGGAAAGCCACTCGCCGCCCGGTTTCCCGGTTTCAAAGCGGGTGCGGCTGTCGATAAGGATTGAAAACTGCTCATTCATTGGGTCACGCTCCTTTCTCTGCCCGGTGGTCTGCTCCGCCGCCTGTTCTGCGGGGGCTGGGTCTGTCTTTCCGGCTTCCTGTCCGGGCTGCGTCCGTTCCTCCCCCTCAATGGAATAACCGGGTAAAAGCTGCCCGTTTACTTTGAACTGCTCGGCGTACTCTTTCGGGATAGAGGGCGATATTTCGGTAAATAAATGTGCGTATGCCTTGATACGTCCATTCAGATACTTTTCCATAGCCGCTTTGTCCGCAAAAACTTTCCTTTCCTGTCCGGCGATCTTTGCCTGTCCGTAATTGTGGGGGCTGTTGGTGTAAATGCTCCAAGAAAGCGTCCATGAGTAGGGAAAGGATTTCTCTTTTTCCCTGTCATACCGGGTATTCTCGGATATGTGGTAGCGCATTTGGTAGACGCGGTTGCTGATGTGCTTCCCGTAGTCCGTAGCTTCCCACTGGTTCGCGGTATGCTTGACTTCGGGTGTCCTCACATATTCAATGGCTTTGTCAATGGCAAGCGTCTTTCCCGCCTGTTCGTCCCATGCCGCCGCCTGTTCCTGCAAGGCTTCAAACGCCGACTTTTCAGCCGCCGCGTATTCCTCCCGCAATGCCTGTAACTGTTCTAAGGGCAGGGCGGTAAGCCCGGAAAGGTCGGCGGTCTGTTCCTCAAAATAAATTTTTCGCTCTATCCGCATACTGTCAGCCGGGTCTAACTTGTCCTTGACAAACATGGAATAGCCTTTTTTCTTCTCCATTCATTCGCTCCTTTCTGAAATGGCGGCGCACCGCCGCGCTTTTTTGGTTCGCCCCGTACTACGGCGGGCGGTGCGTCCTGCCAAGATTTTTAATGCTTTTTTAGAGGGTTTGGGAAACTTCCCAACAAGCAAAATCCCCGTCCGGCGCGTCAGCGTCGAAAGGGGATTTACGGAAAAGGGTACTCTTTTCCTATGCTTGCTACGAAACTTATTTTTTCTTCGGTATCTCAATCTTGTAGTTGACATACTTCCCGCCCGTATCAGCTAAAACAACGGTTCCGTCGTAGGTTTTGCCTGTTTTCGGGGAATACAAGCCCTTGACATTCGCCTTGCCGGATTTTAAGAGGGCGGCGGCAATCTTCGGGGTAAAGGTGACTTTCCTTTCCTCAAAGAAACGGTCGTTTTTCCACATGGTAAAGGCGCAATCCCGGTTAGAGCAGTAGAAATTTTTCTTGCCCTCATGGACGGGACAGCCACACCGGGGGCATTTCCCGATAGAGGGCTTTTCCTCCCCGCCCGTGAAAGCTGCCTTGCCTTTGTCGGCGGTGGCGTTCTCTGTTACCAGCTCCCGCGCCATAGCTTCAATGCGCTGCATAAACTCCCCAGCGTCGGCGGCTCCCTTTGCGATCTGCGTCAGATTGTTTTCCCATTCGGCGGTAAGCTGCGGGGAAGTCAGCAGATCGGGCAGAATGGAGATAAGGGCGTTGCCGTTTTCCGTGGGGATAAGCTGCTTGCCCTTGCGTTCCACAAAGCCGGATTTTACCAGCTTTTCAATGACGGCGGCGCGGGTGGCGGGAGTGCCAAGCCCCCGGCGTTCCGCGTCCGGGTCGGTGTCTGCGTTCCCTGCCCGTTCCATAGCGGCTAACAGGCTTGCTTCGCTGTGGGGCTTCGGCGGGGCTGTGAAATGCTCCGTCACCTTTGCAGACGGGTTTATAAAGGTCTGTCCCTCGGTCAGTTCCGGCAGGGTAGCTTCTCCGTCGCCCTCTGTGTCCTCCGGGTCGGGCTTGCCCTTTAAGGTCGCCCGGAAGCGGCGTTCAAGGTCTTTCCAGCCGCCCGCAAGAACGGTCTTTCCGTGCGCCGTAAACTCCGTACCAGCGCAGGAGAAAACCGCCGTGACCGCTTCAAAGATATGCGGCTCGGCGGCAGCAAATAAAAGACGCGCCCCGGCAAGGGTGAGGATATTCCTTTCACTTTCTGGCAGCGTCGCTATATCCGTTTTTGCAAGCTCCATAGTGGGAATAATGGCGTGGTGGTCGGAAACTTTCTTGCTGTCAAGGACGCGGGAAATATTCGGGGTAAATGCCGCGCCCTCCATAAAGGGGAGCTTGCCGGATAAAAGGGAAACGGTCTTTGCCGCCGTGTCGCCCATGTCGTCTGTCAGATAATTGCTGTCTGTCCGGGGATAGGTAAGCAGCCGTTTTTCGTATAAGGTCTGTGCAAGGTCAAGGGTCTGTTTCGCCGTATAGCCGTACAGTTTATTGGCTTCCCGCTGTAAGGAAGTGAGGTCAAAGAGCTTCGGCGGGGAAGCGGTCTTTTTTTCTTTGGTGAGGGAAGCGCATACCGCCGTTTCCGCTTCGCAAGCCGCTTTCAGCCCGTCAGCGGTTTTCTTATCCGAAATCCTTTCGCTTGCCGCTTCCGCGCCGGATAAGTCAAGCCGCACATGGTAGTATTTTTCTTTCTTGAAATTGTAGATTGCCGCGCCCCGGTCGGTAAGCATTTTCAGTGTGGGGGTCTGTACCCGTCCCACGTTCAAGGTCTTGTCATACAGGCAGGAGAAAAGCCGGGTTGCGTTGATACCAATGATCCAGTCCGCTTTTGCTCGGCATAATGCGGACGCATAGAGCGCGTCATAGTCCCGCCCGTCCCCTAAGTCTGAAAAGCCCGCCTTGATCGCGCTGTCCTCCATTGAGGAAATCCACAAGCGGCGCATGGGCTTGTCGCAGCCCGCCACATGGTAGACAAAACGGAAAATCAGTTCGCCCTCGCGTCCAGCGTCGCAAGCGTTTATAACTTCCGAAACGTCGGCGCGGTGCATAAGCTCCTTTAAGGTGGCAAACTGCTTTTCCTTGTCCTTTGATACGGTGTACTGCCATTCCTCCGGCAGAATGGGTAAGCTCTCATAATTCCATTTTTTATACTGCTCCCCGTAGGCTGCAGCCTCCGCAAGCTCCACCAAATGACCGACACACCAAGAAATGAGGTAGCCCCCGCCCTCGATATACCCGTCTTTTTTCTCTTTCACGCCAAGCGCGGCAGCGATACCC